>ERZ857745.910-NODE-910-length-40123-cov-6.211715_pt1 | contig 40123 bp, 24 predicted proteins | sample MGYA00519699_ERZ857745 | MGnify/ENA primary metagenome ERZ857745 (study PRJEB31778, sample SAMEA3449357) | human gut metagenome | biome: human gut; feature: human-associated habitat; material: faeces | place: United Kingdom | collected 2010/2012 ... | reverse complement strand
CGCAAGAGTCAAGGGCGTTTTTTTGTCGTTGGGGGAAAAGAGAAAATCCCCCGCGCGAACGATTGGGCGCAGGGGATGCGGCTGCCTTTTCCTATGATATTGGTCTTTTCCGCGGGTTCCAGAGGGCAATGGAAACAGACGAAGTCTGCGGTCGCCCTCTGGACTCCTTCGCCTTCGCCTCCCATGTTACAATGGGAAAGAAGAGGCTTGGGGAACGGATGACGGATCAGCACGCGGGCATAGTGTGCAGTTGTGACCAACTCAATCGCGCGGAAGGGTCAAGGGAGGGGACTTCGTCCCGTTTCATTCTCCCTTGCAGGGTGCAGGGACAGCGTCCCTGCTGGGGTCAAGGGGCAAAGCCCCTTGGGTCTTCCAACGCCCTTGTCACCCGAACGGCGGCGGGGGGAATAGCGGTAAATCCGGACAAGTCGGCGCAGGGCTTCCGCACGCTTCCCATCGCGTCATGTAGGCTTCGACGAGCAGCTCAATCGTGCAATCGAACACAGGGGGACGGCAGCCATCCGCACACACAGGCGCGCCGCCGTCAATCAGCCGAACGCACGGCAGCACCATCATCTGGTTGCGCCAGCATTCCGCCTGCACACAGCGAATCGGCAGCGCAACATCCGTCGTCAGCACACTTTCGCCGCGCAAAACCTGCCCGCACTCCGCCTGCACTTGGCAAACAACCGGAATATTCACCCGCAGAAGGCACGGCGCGGGTCGAGATGGTCGGCATCCGCGGCAGCCGCACGGGCGCGGTTCTTGGTACGGCGCAATCTCCCAATCCGCGTCACCGCACGCCGTAACGCCGACGAGCTGCAGTCGCCCGTTTGCATCCTCCGGCAAACCGCCGACGTACAGCGCCACACACGCGCGGCGCTGCCACTCCCGCCCGCTGGCGAGGATTCGCGGCAATAAAACGCCCTTCTGCGTCGGCGGATAAGACGGGCAAGCGGGGTTCGGCGGGCAAGGCGGTCTGGACGGGCAAGGCGCTTGCGGCGGCATGGGACGGCAGCAATTCGGACGCTGATTCATGGCGATTCCTCCCATCGTGTGAGCTGTTCACTCCCAGCATATGCGCGGCGGAAAAATCGGGCACAAAAAAACCCGGCACGAAGCCGGGAATTTTGCGATTAGTTCAAGGATTCGGTCTCGTTCTCGATGGTCACATCTTCCACCGAGCGAATCGCCCAGCGCGCAACAACCATCGTCTGGTCGCCCTTGCCGACGCTCAGGGTGATGGTGTCGTCCTTGATGCTCTCGATGGTGGCGTAGATGCCGCCGATGGTGCACACGCGGTCGCCCTTCTTCAGGGACGCGAGCATGTCCTGCTCCTTCTTGCGGCGCTTCTTCTCCGGGCGAATCATCATGAAGTACATCAGGACGAAAACCAGCAGCAGCGGCAGAAGGCTGAAGAGAATACCGACAATGCCGCCAGCGGCCGAATCCGTGGTGACGGCGGCAGGGTCGGCAGCACCGGTGGTGGTGGTGGTTTCCGCAACGGCGGTGGCGATGCCCAAAAGCTTGGTCAGAAATTCCATGCGAATTAGCTCCTTTCAGTAATCCGGAATACTCTATCTATTGTAGCATATTTTTTCGCGCTTCACAAGAGGGGAAAGCGGGCTTTTGCGCCATTCACAGAAATTTTGCATGACGGCATCAAGCATTTTTCCGCGAAGCTGCGCTTTCAGGCGCAAATTTGCATCTTTGGGGCACGGAATTGTAAAACTTGCGCATATTCGCTTGCAACAGGTGTTTTTTTTGATATAATGGTAATGGAATGCTGAAAAGCGCACAAACGAATGTCAAGGAGGCTGACGAATGAAGAAGCTGCTTGCGATTCTGCTGACGCTGGCGATGCTGGTGCCGATGTGTGGTTTTGCGGAGGAAAGTGCGCCCGGCGCGACAAGGACAGTCATTTTCCTGAAAGACTTCAATGCGAAGGTGCTGGGGGCGGACATCGACGAAGCGGAGGAAAAAGCCGTAAATGACTTTCTGGATGCCCTGCGGGTGATAGTCTATCAGCAGGGGACAACGTCAGCCGCCTATGAGGTGACGCTGAACGACCAGCCTATTGTCGATTATGCCGTGCAGTTCAGCGGCGCGGATGTCTATGTCAGCAGTGACCTGCTGGGCGAGACGCTGTATCTGAACCTCGACGAGGACATGCAGCATTTCGGGGAGCTGGTGTACCGCCAGCAGCTCAGCCAGCGCGGTCTTACGGCGGAAGTCATCAACGAGACGGTATCCTCTGGGTACTACGCGGAGCAGATTGCGCAGGTGGGACAGATGGGCGCAATGACGGCGAAGGTACTCAAAAATCCCCTCTTCACGGAAAACGTGCAGGCGGAAGAAGTGCTGAATAGCCTTGCGGCGATTGACTTTACGGAGATGCAGCGCCGCTTGGCGGAATATCAGCCGTCCATGACGATTGACCCTGTGACGGAGCAGCTCGAAGGCTGTGACCCGGTGATACAGGTGTGTACGTTCACGCTGACGAACGAACAGCTGGTCAATCGGCTGGCGATTCTGCTGGAAACGGCGATGCAAGTGCCTGTCGTCCAGAACTTCGCGGATTTGGCGGCGGATTATGACAATCTGATGCAGTTCATGTCGCAGACGACGACGGAAGAGTATGTGCCGCAGGAAATCGACTGGGCGGCGCAGGTGCGTCAGCAGACGATGCTGTACAGCGACGCGCAGGTGACGCTGTACACGGATGCGCAAGGGCAGCTTGTCAAGCTGATTGTGAACTATTCCGCGCTCCCGGACTGGGCGGAAAGAATGTCCGAGGTGGAGCCGACCGAGGGAATCCTGAAGCCCGTCACGTTCACGCTGAACCGGAACACGCTGGCGGACGGCTTGCAGTACGACTGGACGCTGGAAAAGGAGGAGAACAGCACGACGGGACGCCTCACCATCGGTGAAAAGAATGCCGAACTGGTGCTTATGCCGGATGACCAGACGCAGACGACGATTTCGCTGACGGTTGAGCCGAACCGCAGGGGCGGGAGGGTCGATGTAGAAGTGCGCACGACCTCCGAAGCGAACGGGACGGACAGCGGCATACAATTCGGCGTGTTTACGTCTGGTTCGAGCAGCAGTGTATATCGGGAGTCGAGAATTCGGCTCTTGTCTGGCGGTGAAGTCGGCTTGACCATCTACACGACGACCTTTTCGTGCAAACCGCGCCCCCTGCTGTCCGACGGCGACGTGCTGGACTTGGGCGAAATCAGCAGCGCGCGCTTCAACGCCTACATGCTGACCTTGGCGACGAGCATTTCGAAGATTCTGCCGCGCATCCTGATGAATCTGCCGAACAGCGTGCGGCAGCTCATGGACGGTACGACGACGCTGCCGAGCAGCACCATCATTTTGGATAACGCCGACTAACATCAACCGAAAGCATCACTGCCCCGCAGTGTTCGCTATAAAGAAAAAGGGAAACCAAACAACAAGGAGGAAAACCCCATGAAGAAATTGCTTGCGGTACTGCTCAGCATCATGATGCTGGCGATGCCCCTGACCTCGATGGCGGAAAACAGCGTGTGGGACAATGCCGCGCGTCAGGAAACCACCATCACTATCCACGACCTGAACGCTGACCTCGTGGCGGCGCTGGGCGGGGATGACACCGCGATGGCTGCCATCAACGACCTGCTGGCGGCGCTGTCCCTGACCGGCTATCAGCAGGGCGACGAAGCTGGCTTTGACCTCAACCTGAGCGGCAAGAGCGTGCTGGGCATGGCATCGCTGACGACTGCTGCGGAAGAAAACCAGCTGATGTATGTGTCCAGCGCGCTGCTGGGCGGCGTGATTGCTGTGAACAGCAAGGACGTGGAAGCCATCAAGGAAAAAGCCCTCCGCGCGACGATGAAGATGTCCGGTCAGAGCGACGAGGAGATCGACAAGGCGATTGAAGAGTCGAAGGAACAGCTGAGCGGCAATGCGGAATACACCGCCCTGATGGAAGCAGCGGCGAATCTGAGCAGCATGACGGAAGAGCAGCTCATGGAAGAACTGACGCAGGCGGACACCACGGCGTTCATGACCATGATGAACGAAATACTGTCCGGTGCAGAAATGGCAGAAGTGACCGAGCAGCCCGGCGACTGCGACGCGGCGAAGAACTACGTCAAAGTCACCGTTCCGCCGGAAAAGCTGGCCGAGATGACGAAAGCCCTGCTGGAAATGATCCACAGCTTTCCGAGCATCGGCGCTTACATGGATGCGCTTTTTTCCGCTGCTGACACGAGCTGGGACGACCTGCTGAAAGAGCTTGATGAAGCAGATCTCTATGCGGATGACATCGTTTACGAATACTGGATGACTGAAGCAGGCGAGCTGGTTCGCATGACGGCTTCGGTGAAGATCAACAACGGCGGCGAAGAACCCCTGCCGATGTCCTTCACTGCGACCCGCAACACGGCGGACGGCGTGGCGACGTGGCTTGTGACCATCAAGAGCGCGGAAGATACCGCGGCGACGCTGACCTTCGCAGGCGACTTGGAGAACTTCACGGCGAACCTGACCGCCTATGCTGGCGAAGACTCCGTTGAAATCAACGTCAGCGGCAAGGGCATCGGCACGGACAGCAGCGTTGTTGATGTGGAAATCAAGGAAACGGTGGACGGTGTCGAGCAGGGCTTCGGCGTTGTGGTGACGACCGCTACGACGATGGACGGCGAACAGGGCGTCCGCAAGGTGGATGTGCTGGTGCGCTTCATGGGTCTGGACGTTGTGACCATCACGGCGGAAACCCGCACCTGCGACGCGAAGGACGCGCTGGACGTGAGCAAGGCGCAGGATTTGGGCGCGATGACGGACAGTGAGTTCCAGACGTGGTTCGTCAAGGTGATGAACAACCTGCAGAACCTGCCCATGACCCTGCTGATGAGTCTGCCGGAGAGCATGCTGACCCTGCTGATGGGCGGCAGCAACTGATACTGTTTCCTGCATTTGGCTGTGCCATCTGCTTGCGCCTTTCCCGCGCTGGCGTTCGCGTCAGCCAGAACGAATCATTTGCGGTGCATCTCGGCGCATTCTCATTTGGAAATAGTATCCGGATGGGAGGCTGGCTGAAAAAGTCAGCCTTCTTTTTCATTGCCGGAACATGCTGATTTTCGACCAGAAAAGCAATCCAATTGTAAAAATATGCGCGGAATGGTTGACAAGTCGGGCGGATTGCTTTACCATAGTACATGGATTATTCTGTGACTTTACTCCGCACGGCTTGCGGATGATTCAGATGGAGGAACAGGCAAGATGAGGATGCTTGGCAAGCGATTTCTGTCACTCCTGCTCGCGCTGGGAATGCTGCTGATGCTGCTCCCCGCGGCTGCGGCATCGGAGCTGACGATGCTGCAAGTGGATTTTCTGGGCATGTATGCCACAAGCGCGGGAACGTATGAATCCCGGAAATTCACGGGCGATTTTACCGTCATGCAGAACGGGGAGGCGGTCGGCACGATTCGCCTGACCGACTTCGGCAGTGACCCGATTTCCGTTCCCGGTACGGGCAATGTGCAGCTTGTCCCGGTGGCGGAAACAATGCCGGAGGACGCCGTTATGGCGGCGAGCTACACCGTGTCGATTGTCGATGGACGGCTGAACAAAGCGGTCATTGCTGTGCTGACGGACACGGGTCTGTTCACCGTGCATACGGAGAGCAGCTCCTCTTTTGACCTGATTAACGAGCGCGGCGAGACGATTCTCTCCTTCGACACCGACAGCCGGGGCGACTATGCCCTGCCGGCGGCGATTCATACGGGGCTGTATACCCTGCGAATGACGAAGGCTTCGCTGGCCATTGAAAGCTGGCGCGACAAGATTATCAACATCGAGCGCTACACGGGTGCGGATTCCGTGACGAAGGTGAACGCTTCCTATTACTATGTGCCGCCGACGATGGCGCCGACCGCCACGCCTGAACCTACGCCGACCCCGACACCGACCCCGACGCCGACACCTACCCCGACACCTACTCCGACGCCAACGGCAACGCCTACGCCGACGCCGACGGCTACCCCGACCTTAGCGCCGACGGAAGCGCCGACCGAAAATCCGACCGAGAATCCGACGGAGGAACCCACGGAAGCGCCGACACCAACCCCGACGGCTACCCCGACCCCGAGCCCGACGCCCACGCCGAGCCCGACGCCTACGCCTACGCCGACCCCCACCCCTGAACCCGTGGACGGCACGCTGACGATGCTCATGCGCGGCGTGAACGCGGCAGTGGCGTACCAGATTGTCAGCGAGGACGGCAAAACGACCCGCACGGGCTACCTGACTGATGGCGAGACGGTGGAGGAAGCCGACCTCTTCCACGGGACATACGCCGTCACGGTGACGCTGCCGGAAGGCACGCTGCTGACGGGTGTGAACGGCTGGCCGAACCTGCAGAAGGGTCAGGCACAGTGGCTGGTGAACATTCAGGCGATGCAGACCAGCCGCTATGAACTGGATCTGACGCTCAGCGGCGGCATGACCGGCAGCATCGACGATCTGTCTGCCCCGGCGGAAGTGACGATTTCCGGCCAGCGGATGAGTGAACAGATGACGGTCAGCGGCGCGTTTGCGCTGAACGACCTGTATCCTGATACTTATCAGATTACGGCAACCCTGCCGCGCGGCCTGTATGACACCGAGGGCTGGACGCTCAGCACGACCGATACGGGCGTGATGGCGAGCATTCTGGTGGAAATCGGCGCGGGCGAAACCGTTGTGCTGCCGGCGCTGGCGAACCATGCCACTGGCGACGCTTCCGGCGTGGTGCTGGGGCTGGACGGTCAGCCGATGAGCGGCGTGCAGGTGCAGCTGGTCAATCAGGCGGGCGAAGTCGCGGCGGAAGCGGTGACGGATGAAAACGGCGCTTGGCAGGCGGAGTTCCTCGAATACGGGACGTACGTCGTCCGCTATGATGCGGGCGTGACCCTTGCCAACGGTGCACTCGTCATTAGCGACGAGCCCGCGACTGTGACCGCGAAGGCGGCGAATCCGGCGGCGCTGACCATCCACGCCTTCCGCGACAACGATAACAACGGTTCACGCGGGAAATACGAGGAAGGCGTGTCCGGCGCGACGATGAGCCTCATCACCGAAGTCAACGGCGTGGAGGTTGTTGTGGCATCCGGCGAAACGGACAAGAACGGCGAAGTGTCGCTGGCTGTGCCGGCGGGGACGTACGTCCTGCGCAGCGAGCTGCCCGCGGGCTTCGGCCATGGCGCGCACGGCAAAAATGTCAGCGCAAACATGTCCATCATGGATGAAACGACCGAACAAGTGCAAAGCAGCGTGCCGCTGACCCTCGAAGCCGGTTCTGTGACCGACGTGGGCGTCGGCGTGATGACGATGGCGGCGCTGCAGGGCCTTGTGTGGCTGGATGAAAACGACGACGGCGTGTATCAGGACGGCGAACCCGGTCAGGCGGGCATCAAAATCCGCGCCGTCGGCGTGAAAAACGGTCTGGTGTACGAAACCGAGAGCGGCGAGGACGGCAAATTCTACATCGGTCAAATGCGCTACGGCACATACAATGTCGAATACAGCCTGCCGGACGGCTTGGTGTTTGCGCGCTACAGCCAGACGGGCGGTAATCGCCGCTCCATCATCACCAGCGAATTCAAGCGCTCTGAAACGGATCAGGTGATTCTTGAACGCGGTGACTTGGAGGAAGTCCTCCTTGGCGTGATGAAGGGCTCTGACATCAACGGCATCTGCTTCCTGGATGAAAACAACAACGGCGTGTACGACGAGGGCGAAAAGACGCTGGAAGGCGTGAAGGTCGTCCTGTACCGTCAGGCCATCGGCAAGGAGCTGCTGAACACCGTCTCCGACGAGAACGGGCGCTTCACCTTCGCCAACATCCGCGGCAGCACGTTCCGCGTCAAAGCGACGATTCCGCAGGGCTATGTGTACACCATTGCGGGCGATGGCGAGTACGGCAACCTGTTCGCGCCCGGCACTGACCGCCGCGAGTACACGATTTCCGACGTGGTGCTGGAGAATGACAGCGAGATGACGATGGCCATCGGCGCGATTACTTACGGCAGCATCTCCGGCACGGTGTATCTGGATGACGACTTCTCCGGCAGCCGGATGGACGCGGAAAAGATGGTCAACAACTTCACCGTCACCCTGACGGATGAAAACGGCAATACCCGCACGGCGAAAACGAACCGCAGCGGCGTGTATACCTTCGATGACCTTGCGCCGGGGCAGTACACCGTGAGCGCGACCGCGAACCGCGGCTTGGCGTTCACGCGCACGGGCGACGGCAATATCCTCCGCAACCTCTCCGGCGGCGCGGGCGAAAGCGAACCGGTGGCGCTGACAATGGGCGCGGATTTGACGGGCCTTGATATCGGCATGATTACCCCCGGCCATGTGTCCGGCGTGGTGTTTGCCGACAAGAACGACAATGGCCTGCGCGACGCGGATGAAGGCGGCTTGCTCGGCGCGGTGGTTCACCTGATGGACGAAACCGGTGACGTGGCGACCCGCACCATCGGCGCGGATGGCAGCTTCCTGTTTGACGCGGTGCTGCCCGGAACGTACCGCCTGCGCTACGAGCTGCCGGGCGACGGCGTGTTTGCTCCCCTGACGGATGGCGGCAACACCATCGCGCCGGATTCCGACGGCACGACGGATTCCTTTACCATCGGCGTGGGCGAAGAAGTCACCGCGCCCCTGTGCGGCGCACTGGCTTTGGGCGACATTGAAGGCATGGTGTTTGCCGATCACAACGGCAACGGCGCGCAGGATGCAGACGAAGCGGCGCTTGCCGGCGTGACGCTGATTCTGACCCCCTCCCGCGAGGATTTGACGGAGCAGACCGTCCTCACCGATGCGACGGGCGCGTACAGCTTCACCGGGCTGCGGCCGGACGCTTACACGCTGACCCTGCGCTTCCCGGAGGGCATGGTGCTCTCCAAGCTGGACGGCAATGTGACCCTGCCGCTGACGCACGGGCTGAACGAGCAGCAGGTGAACATCGAAATCGGGCTGGGCGAGGAATGGCTGAATCAGGCGCTTGGCGGCGTGATTCCGTCGAAGATGTCCGGTCAGGTTTGGGTGGATGAGAATGACAACGGGGACATGGACGCGGGCGAAATCACCCCGGAAAACGAGACGCTGACCCTGCTGGATGAAACCGGCGCGGTGTTTGCGCAGGTGCAGACCGATGCGGATGGGCGGTTCGCCATCGACGGCATTGCCCCCGGCGTGTACAGCCTTGCCTACGACCTCAAGGAAGGTACGCAGGCGGCGCGTCTGGGCGACAGCACCTTCACCACCGAGGGCAGTCAGCTCGTCATGACTGAAATTGAAATTAGCGAAAACAACAACTACACTGCTCCGATGCTGGGCTTGAAGATTGACACAAGCATCGGCGGCATGGTCTGGTGCGACAACGCGGGCGAGATTGCGCCCTTGTCCGGCGCGGAGGTTATCCTGCTGGACGAAAAGGGCAGCGAACTGCAAACCGCGACGACGGGCGAGGACGGCATCTACCGCTTTGACGGCTTGATGCCGGGCAACTACCGTCTGCGTGTGACGCTCCCGAACGGCTACGTCGTCGTAGAAAAGGACGACACGCGCCTCAAGGACGGGCAGAACATCAGCGTGATGACGACCTACACCGCCCGCGAGGGAGAGAGCGACCTGATTGCCCTGCGCATGAGCCAACATCAGCTGGAACAGAATATTGGCGCGGTGCAGCCGGGCACGCTGGGCGACTTCTGCTGGCTTGACCTGAACGGCAACGGCCTGCAGGACGCGGGCGAACTCGGTCTGGGCGACATGCGCATTGAGCTGTGGCGCAACGATCAGCTCGTCGCGGAAACGACAACCGACGCGTACGGTTACTACACCTTCGAGAACCTGTATCCCGGCGTGTACACGCTCAAGCCCATCTACCCGGCGGAAGTTGTGCCGACGCGTATGCGCACGGATATTCCGCTGATTGCGTCGATTCTGGGCGAAAACGGCGAATCGAACCCGGTGCAGGTGACCTCCGCCAGTACGACCTACACGGCGGATTTGGGCTTCGTGCTGGTTGATGACGACGTGCTGCCGGCAAACTACGGCATCGGCGAAAAGCAGGACTGGACGAAGAAGTAAGGGACAATGCGGAATGCGGAACTGCGCATCCGCGGATGGCGGGGTGCTGCGGGGGCGAAAGCTCTCGCGGTGCCCCGTTTTTTGTGAAGGGGGGGAGGGAAGCAAAGTCCGCTTTTACGGAAAGAATCAACTGTTTGATTTGGTGAGAATTGAAAAGTAAATAAAAGTCACTTCACTCGCATTTCGTGAATGAAAATGGAAGCTGCTTCATTCTGAAATCCCAAATCCGCGCGAATCAACCGTTTTCCTGCGCGAAAGCGTATTGCAAAAGCGGCTTGCATCTGGTACTATAAACGTTACCAGATGTGGCTGTTTAATATGGAAAGAAATCAGCCGAATCATGCTGGAAATGAAAGGACGGAAACAAATATGAAGAAACTCCTTGCTCTCCTGATGGCGCTCATGATGTGCTGCACTGCCTTTGCGTTCGCGGAGGAAGAAGCGGAAGTGCCGGCAGTTGAAATGAATGTCAGCTTCGAGGCGCAGACGGTTGCGCTGGGTGAAACGGGTCTGACGATGCAGATTCCGGCGGACTGGGCGGTTCAGGAAGTCCCCGCAGGCACGGAAAACGCCGAGAACATCCTGCTCTTCGCCGTCAACGCCGACCAGACGGTCAGCATTACGGCGCAGCTGTCCGCGATGAGCTTTGAAACGCTGCTGCAAGGCATTCAGGACGCGGGTGCGACGGAAGAAATGCTCGCTGAGCTGTATGTCAACGAAAACTATTGCCTGATGTACACCCCCGGCGACACCGTGCTGGCGCTGTACACCTTCCTTGATGACGAGACGGTTCTCGCTGTGACGTTCCAGGTCGCCAGCAAGGAAGTGGGCGACGCGCTGGAAAACATGCCGCTGGAGATCTTCGGCAGCTTGGCGGCAGCGGAGTAATTCACTTCGTTACCATGATGCAGGACGAATGAGCGTCCTGCATTTTTTGTGCGCAAAAATGAACAGGGACTTGCAGAAAAACTTGATAAATGCAACAACTTGGACGAAAATATTCAAAATACACGAGAAAAACATAAAAAAAACACAGTTTGTGCAACAAAACACTTGATTTTCTCCATACAGTGTTGCATAATAAAGCATCGACACGGTGAAGCCGGCTGGTTTGGCGTGTCGATGAACAAGAAACGCAGGCAGACGCGGCAGCGCCCCTGCCGGGAAGGTGGAGCGGATGAATTCCAAGATGCTGTTTTATATCCTCAAGCGCGTGCTGCTGGCGCTGCTGACCATCTGGATTGTCATCACGGTGACGTTCTTCGTGATGCACTCGATTCCGGGTGGACCGTTCGCAAGTGAAAAGGCAATTTCCGCGGAAGCGCAGGCGGCGCTGGAGGCCAAGTACGGGCTGGACAAGCCGCTGGGCGAACAGTATGTGACATATCTGCACGACGTGGTGACGAAGCTGGACTTCGGGCCGAGCCTGAAGCAGCGCGGCCGTCAGGTCATCGACATTATTCTGGATGGCATGAAGACCTCCGCGAAGCTTGGTCTGATTGCGGCGTTCAGCGCGGCGATTGCCGGCATCGTCCTCGGCGCGCTGGCGGCGCTGCGGCGCAACACCGTGCTGGATAAGATTATTATGGTGATTACAACCGCGTTCGTGTCCATGCCGTCGTTCATTATGGGGTCATTCCTGCTGATAGTGTTCTCAGTCAAGTTAGGCTGGGTACCCGCGAACGGCGCGACGGCCGAAGGGCTGATCCTCCCGATTATCACCCTTGCGCTCTACCCGATGAGCTACATCACGCGCCTGACGCGCTCCTCCATGCTCGACGTGCTGGGGCAGGATTATATCCGCACCGCGCGCGCCAAGGGCGTTTCGGGCAAGAAAATTATCTTCGGTCACGCGCTGAAGAACTCGCTGATTCCGGTTATCACCTATTTCGGCCCGATGCTGGCGTTCATCGTCACCGGCTCGATGGTCGTCGAGCAGATTTTCGCCGTGCCGGGCATCGGCCGCCAGTTCGTATCCAGCATCACCAACCGCGATTATACCATGATTATGGGGACGACCATTTTCCTCGCCTCTTTAATCGTGATTATGAATCTGATCAGCGACCTGCTCTACAAGGTGGTTGATCCGCGCATTGATTACGAATAAGGAGGCATCTGCACCATGATGATGAACAAGAAAAAGCCCTTTAGCCTGCATCTGGATGTGGATTCCTTCATGCCCGCGACGGCGGAGGAAAAGGAAGTCATCTCCCGGATGCGGCCGTCCTCAACCTTTTTCCGCGACGGCGTGAAGCGCCTGCTGAAAAACAAGGTCGCGACCATCAGCCTGATTCTGATTGTGCTGATTACGCTGTCCTCCATCATCATCCCGATGTTCTGGCCGTATTCGTATGACCAGATGCTGGGACAGACGAAGGGTCGCCCGATGGACAACAGCTACAACAACCTCGCGCCGTTCCAGTACGGCAAGACGGAACTGAAGAAAATCGACAAAGGGGAATCTGTTTTCCCGCACATCTTCGGCACGGATGCGCATGGACGCGACTACTTCATCCGCGTCGTCTACGGGACGCGCATTTCCCTCGCCGTCGGCTTCTTCGCCAGCATCATCGTGCTGGTGATTGGCATGATGATTGGCGCAGTCGCGGGATATTTCGGCGGCAGGGTGGACTTGTTCATCATGCGAATCGTCGATATTATCTACTCATTGCCGGACATGCTGGTCATCATCCTGCTGTCGGTCGTGCTGGGGCAGGTGCTGCATGTGGAAGGCACCATCTTAGAGAAAATCGGCTCGAACATCATCAGCATGTTCATCGTCTTTGGTCTGCTCTATTGGGTGGGCATGGCGCGCCTGATTCGCGGTCAGATTCTGTCCCTCCGTGAGCAGGAGTATGTGCTGTCGGCACAGGCGACGGGCGCGAAGGCGCAGTGGATTATCCGCAAGCACCTTTTGCCGAACTGCATCAGCGTCGTGATTATTTCGACCGCGCTGCAAATTCCGAACGCGATTTTCACCGAAAGCTTCCTGTCCTTCCTGGGTCTGGGCGTCAACGCGCCGATGCCCTCGCTGGGCTCGCTGGCTTCTGATGCGCTCAACGGCATCTATTCCTACACCTATCGCTTGATTATCCCCGCCGTGGTCATCTGCCTCATCGTGCTGAGCCTGAACCTGTTCGGCGACGGCCTGCGCGACGCCTTTGACCCGAAGCTGAATGCGTGATGAAAGGAGCTGGACAAAATGGCATTGCTGGAAGTCAATGACCTGCATACATCCTTCTTCACCGACGCGGGCGAAGTCAAGGCGGTGGATGGCGTTTCGTTCCGCCTTGACCACGGCAAGGTGCTGGGCATCGTGGGCGAAAGCGGTTCGGGCAAGAGCGTCACGGCGTATTCCATCATGCAGATTCTTGCGCCGACGGGCAAAATCGTCAGCGGCAGCGTGAAATTCGACGGGCAGGAGCTGGTCGGCGCGGACGAGAAGCTGCTGCGCTCCGTGCGCGGCAACCGCATCTCGATTATCTTCCAAGACCCGATGACGTCCCTGAACCCGACCTACACCATCGGCCGGCAGCTGATGGAAGCGATTTTACTGCACACCGACCGCAACCGCCATCAGGCGCGCGAACGCGCGGTGGAGATGCTGAAGCTGGTCAACGTCAACGAGCCGGAAAAGCGCATGAAGCAGTACCCGTTCGAGCTGTCGGGCGGTATGCGGCAGCGCGTAATGATTGCTATGGCGCTGGCGTGCGAGCCGGACATCCTGATTGCCGACGAGCCGACGACCGCGCTGGACGTGACGATTCAGGCGCAGATTCTTGATTTGATGCGCGATTTGCAGAAGAAGATGGGCATGGCGATTATCATGATTACGCACGACTTGGGCGTTGTCGCCCAGATGTGCGACGAGGTCATCGTCATGTACGCCGGGTCTATCTGCGAACAGGGGACGGCGGATGAAATCTTCTACAACCCGCGCCACGAGTACACGAAGGGCTTGATGCGCTCCATCCCGACGGCGGAGAACAACGGACAGCGCCTGGAGCCGATTACCGGTACGCCGATTGACCTGCTGAACATGCCCAAAGGCTGCCCGTTCGCGCCCCGCTGCGAGGCGGCGATGAAGATTTGCCTGAAAGAGAAGCCGGTTCGGATGCTCATCAATGACGACCATATGGCAACCTGCTGGATGAACGTCAAGAAGGGCGTTGAGGACGGCAGCATCACGGAGGAAGGAGGAGTGCCCTGTGTCTGAAGCGCAGATGCACCAGCCATTGCTGGAAGTCAAAGGACTGAAAGAATACTTTGACATCAACATGGGCTTCTTCCGCACCAAGCCGCTGAAGGCGGTCGATGATGTGTCCTTCACCATCAATAAGGGCGAAACGCTCGGTCTGGTGGGCGAATCCGGCTGCGGCAAGACGACTGTTGGGCGCACCATCCTCCAATTGTACAAGCCGACGGCGGGCGAAATCATTTACGATGGCAAGCCCGTCAAGACGAAAGCGGACTTGCAGAAGTTCCGCACGAAGGCGACGATGGTGTTCCAAGATCCGTATTCCTCGCTGAACCCGCGCATGACCGTGTCGGACATCGTGGGCGAACCGCTGGATGTGCACCACCTGTATTCCTCCAAGAAGGAGCGGGAGGAGCGCATTTTGCAGCTGCTGGGCTATGTCGGGCTGAACAGCGAACACGCCTCGCGTTACGCGCACGAGTTTTCCGGCGGTCAGCGGCAGCGCATCGGCATTGCCCGCGCGCTGGCGGTGAATCCCGAATTCATCGTCTGCGACGAGCCGGTGTCGGCGCTGGACGTGTCGATTCAGGCGCAGGTCATCAACATGTTTGATGATTTGCAGGATCGGCTGGGGCTGACGTACCTGTTCATTGCGCATGACCTGCTGGTTGTACGGCATATTTCGGACAGAATCGCCGTGATGTATCTGGGCAAGATGGTGGAGCTGGCGTCGGCGGAGGAAATCTACAATCACCCGCTGCACCCGTACTCCAAGTCGCTTTTGTCCGCCGTTCCACTGCCTGACCCGAAGGCGGCGCGCGCAAACAAGCGCATTGTCCTCTCCGGCGACATTCCAAGTCCCCTGAACGCGCCGTCGGGCTGTCCGTTCCGCACGCGCTGCCCCTACGCCACCGAAGCCTGCGCGCAGTCGATGCCGCCCTTCAACGAAGTCGAGAAGGGGCACTTCGTCGCCTGCCACCGGGTGAAGGAATTGGGGTAAGAAGGGAGACGCCAGAGGCTCTGCCGCTGGACTCCGGCAGGGACGCTGCCCCTGCATCCTGCAAGGGACTTCGTCCCTTGAACCTTTCGCGCGATTGCGTTAGTGATACTGGCATAGAGTGCCCGCGTGTTTATCCGCGCAAAAAAACTGCTTCAAGGATGCGTCAACACGCATTTTTGATACAGACAGTCTACGAAAAGCAAGGCTGTCACAGAATATTAAGGGAGGTTTTTTCATGAAGAAGCTGACTGCTCTCCTGCTCGCCATCGCAATGATGGTGACCTGCACCCTGTGCGCTGTCGCCGAAGACGGCAAGACGTACATGGCTGTCTGCATCGCGTCCGAGCCTGATACGCTTGACCCGGCGCTGAACTCCGCTGTGGACGGCGCGACGATGGTCGCTCACCTGTTCGCAGGCCTGTCCACTTGGGCGCAGACCGACGACGGCAAGCTGGAAATCCTGCCGGACTGCGCGGTGGAACTGCCTGATCCGGTGGTCAATGACGACGGCACGGTGACGTACACCTACACGCTCGTTGACGGCCTGAAGTGGTCCGACGGCAAGGATTTGACCGCCAAGGACTTCGAGTTCGCGTGGAAGCGCGCTGCTTCCTCCGAGCTGGGCGCGGACTATGGCTACATGTTTGAAGTCATCAAGGGCTACACTGCGGACGGCTCCGACCCCAAGGCGGAAAACCTCGCTGTGACCGCCGTGGACAACAAGACCCTGACCGTTACCCTGAACAACCCCGTTGCCTACTGGAACGAGCTGCTCGCCTTCCCGGCGTACATGCCCGTGCGTGAGGACGTCGTCGCCAACGAAGCGTGGGCGACCGATCCTTCCACCTACATCGGCAATGGCCCGTACACCATGACCGCGTGGGAACACAACAGCAAGATCACCCTGACCAAGAACCCCTACTATCATGCGGTGGACAAGGTCACGATGGACGAGCTGGACTTCTACCTCTCCGACGACGCGAACAACATGCTGGCGAACTTCCAGAAGGGCGACTGGCAGCTGATCGACGACGTTCCCACCTCTGAAATCGCTTCCCTGAAGGAACAGTATCCGACGGAATTCGTTGTTGCCGGCCAGATTGGTACCTACTATGTCTGCTGGAACATCAACGAAGAAATCCTGCCCGCTGACGTGCTCGCGAACATGACCCCCGAAGAAGCGGAAGCGGCGCGCGCAGAAATCCGTCAGGCGATTGGTCTGCTGTTCGACCGCAACTACATCGTTGAAGAAATCGGTCAGGCGGGTCAGGTGCCTGCGTCCAGCTTCGTTCCTATGGGCATGACCGATGCGGACGGCTCTGAGTTCTACAAGAACGCGGGCCATGTGGAAGGCATCACCGGCTACTACGACGTGACCGACGACGAAGACGTCTACATGGCGAACTTCGACAAGGCGGTTGAGACCCTGAAGAAGTACTACACCTACGACGAGGAGAACGGCGTCTTCACCAACTTCCCGTCCCTGACCTACCTCTACAACACCTCCGAAGCCCACAAGGCGATTGGCGAATACCTCCAGAGCGCGGTTTCTGCGGTCGGCATCACCATGAACCTGACCAACCAGGAATGGAACACCTTCCTGAACACCCGTAAGTCCGGCGACTACTCCATTGCCCGCAATGGCTGGATTGCCGACTACAACGACCCGATCTGCTTCCTCGACATGTGGGTGACCGGCTCCGGCAACAACGACGTGCAGTTCGGCAAGGGCGCGAATGCGGATCTGAAGATCTACAACCTCGACCTGACCCCCTACGGCTACGACGTGAAGGTGGAGAACGGCACTTGGGCGGAAACCTATGACGTGCTGATTTCTGCTATCAAGAGCTGCACCGACAGCGCGAACCGTTATGCCATGATGCACATCGCGGAAGATATGCTGATGAATACCGGCTGCATCGTGCCGCTGTACTACTACACCGACATCTACATGATCGACGACTCCGTGCAGGGCTTCTTCTCCAACCCGCTGGGCTACAAGTACTTCATGCACTGCACCATCGCCAAGTAATTCCATCTCGGTTTGGACAAATCCACGGGCGAATCGGCTTCAAAACCGGTTCGCCTTTTTTCGTATGTTGGAAAGATGCACTTTGCCATCCTTGGCAATTGATATTTCCTGCCTTGGAAAGGTGCATCCGGCGGGAAACATGCGCGAATTGACGTGAAACATGCGTGAATGCAGGAATTTTCAGCAGGAAAAGGGCAGGGAAACGTCCAATTAATCCATTGAATGGCGGTGGCGAACAGCGCTTGCCGATGGTATACTGAAACCAGAAGGGCGTTTTCAATGGGAAAAAGCCCGCGGAAGCTATCAGCAAGGAGGAAGCAGCATGAAGCAAATCGCACGATGGAGCACCATTTTCCTGCTCTTATGCAGCATCATTTGGGCGGGTACAGCATCGGCGGCCATGATTGTGGAAAACAACATGAGTGCGCTGAACACACTGAACACCATCAACAAGAACCAGACACCACAGGGCAGGGACTCGGCGCTGGAGCGGCTGGCGAAAGAAATCGGCGCTGGCATATGGGACAATACGGACTGGGATGACCCGGCGTTTCAGCAGAACATCAAGCAGCTTGGCATCACCGTGTTGAATAAGGACACGCAGCCGCCGGAAGCCTTCATCGGCGACGCGATTTTTGACCATCTGGGCGACACGGAGTTCAATGCGCCGGAAATGAACGGCAATCTGCTGATTCTCGGCGGGCTGAACGCCAATCTGCCGTCCGGCAAAATCGACCGCCTGTATGTGCTGTCGGACGAGGACGTGCGGCTGAACATCGGCGCGGCGGCAGATGTTCAGGAGCTGATTCTGGGCGCGTCGGGGAATGTGTCGCTGAACGGCGAGGGCAATGTCCGCTCCACCATCGTGGTGGACAAGCCGATGAATCTCAATATCGGGATTGCGACGAACCTCGTGAACCTGACGGATGACCCGCTGCCGACGGGCGATATTGTGCTGAATCCGGGCAAGAACGCGCTTGTGCCGGGGCAGCAGCTGCATATGGGCAGCGAGCTGAAGGTGGAGAAGAAAATCAGCCTGACCGTGCGCTTCCGCCTTGTTGACCAGAGCGCCAAGGACATGCAGCTGGAAACGGCGGATTGGGACGGCGCGCTGCTGACCGAAACGACGGTGCAGTACACGGGCGACAGCTGCCCGATGGGCGCGGTCAACATGATGGACAGCATCGAGGCGGCGTTTGCGGAGAAGTATCCGGATTTGCAGGAGCAGTATGTGCTGCTGCCGGAAATGCGCAGCGCAGACCCGTGGAGCAAGGTCTACCGCCTGAATGGCGGCGAATCCTGCTTTGCCGTGGCGGAAAATTATGTCTATCTTTCCCGCGAGGGCGACGTTGTGTTCCCGCTGACGGATGACAGCACGCTGGTAGCGGAATTCCCGGTGTACGTCTACCGCTATGGCGAGCAGGACGGGCGCATCACCTACCGCGTTCGCATCAACAACGCACGGCCTGAGTACTTCACGCCGAGTCTGACCCTGCGCAGCGGCGCCGTGGCGAGCTTCACCTTCGATAAGGAGCGCGGCGAGTGGGTGACGCAGCTCAAGCGCAGCGACTTCGGCGCGGACGAGCGTGCCCTCATTCACCTGACGGGACTGCGCGGCGAGGAGACGGACACATTCCTGCCCGTAACGGGGCGCGAAGAAAAGCGCATCGTTACGCTGACGTGGACGGCGGACACGCAGCGCGTGACCATCGACGCGCAGAACGTCCTCTGGGGCAGCGACATGCCGGCGGAGGGCAACGACCTGCTGTGCCGCGCGGGTGAGCAGGTGACGGTGCAAATCGCGCCCGCAGCGGGCTATCGCGGCATCCACGTTTTCCAGAGCGACCCGGCTGTTTCCCTGAGTATTAGCGAGGGGAACGACGCGGTTTCCTTCCTCATGCCCTACGCGCCGCTGACCTTGACGCTGACGGCGGACAAGCTTTATACCGTCACGATGGACACGGCAGACGGCGATCCGATCCGTCCCATCCAGTACACGGTGGAATCGGAAGCGTTCCAGCTGCCGACCCCGGTTCGCACGGGCTACATCTTCCTCGGCTGGACGGGCGAGGGCATCACCGAACCGCAGAAAACCATTGAAATCCCGCAGGGAAGCACGGGCGACCGCACCTACACCGCGAATTGGCAGGTGATTGAATACACCATCATTACGCTGCTGGAAGGGGGCAATGCGGGCTCGTCGGAAGTGTATTTCTACACGGTGGAGCAAACCGTAACGCTGCCGACCCCGACCCGCACGGGCTACACGTTCCTTGGCTGGACAGGCGAGGGCATCACGACGCCGCAGCCGAACGTGACCATCCCGAAGGGTTCGACGGGCGACAAGACGTATATCGAGAACTGGAAACTGACAGAATACAACATCACCATGGATTTGAACGGCGGCAGCGGTCAAGAAAAGGTGGTTTACACCATGACGGACGAGGATTTCGAGCTGCCGACCCCGACCCGCAACGGCTACGAGTTTGTCGGCTGGACGGGCGAGGGCATCACGACGCCGCAGACAAGCGTCATAATTCCGAAGGGTTCGACGGGAAACAAGGCGTATACCGCAAACTGGAAGGTGATTGAATACACCATCACACTGGACACGAACGGCGGCCCAGTCGTGTCTCCGATAAAATACACCGTGGAGGATACCTTCACCCTGCCTTACATTCTCCGTCCGGGCTACGAATTTGCCGGCTGGACCCTCGATGGCAGCGGTATGCTCCCTTTCACGCCGCTCATTATTTACCCTGGCACAACCGGCGACCTCCATTACAAGGCGGAGTGGCGTTTGGCGGAGTACACCATCACCATGGATTTGGACGGCGGCAGCGGTCAAGAAAAGGTGGTTTACACCATAACGGATGAGGAGTTCGAGCTGCCAACCCCGACCCGCAACGGCTACGAGTTTGTCGGCTGGACGGGCGAGCGCATCACGACGCCGCAGACAAGCGTCAAAATTCCGAAGGGTTCGACGGGAAACAAGGCGTATACCGCAAACTGGAAGGTGATCAGATACACCATCACACTGGTCACGAACGGCGGCGCAGTCATAGCTTCGATACGCTACACCGTGGAGGATTCCGTCACCCTGCCCATCCCTCCCGACCGTCCGGGCTACGAATTTTCCGGCTGGGTCCTCGATGGCAGCGGTCAGTTCCCTTCAACGCCGATGATTATCCCCAAAGGCTCAACCGGCGACCGCATTTACAAGGCGGAGTGGCGTGTGGCGACGTACACCATTACCTACGTGAGCCACGGCAAAGCATATAATTGGGTTCAATACACCATCAACAACCAAGTTTATTTCGGGACACCGGAAGAAGACCCGTCCTACTACCTCCCGGGCTATACCTTTGTAGGCTGGAAAATCGACGGCGTATCAGGAACGCCGCGCTCCTACATGCTGCCCAAGGGCTCGTATGGCAATCGAACGGCGACCATGCTTTGGGAGCCAATTCCGTAAGCGTAAACAAGGAGAACAAGGAGGGGCTGCGCATTGGACTACCTCAGCGTAAAGGAAATAGCGGAGTTGTGGGGCGTTTCCATCCGCATGGTGAATTACTACCTGAATACCGGGCGGATTCAGGGGGCAATCCGGAAATCGGGCGGGTGGCTGATTCCGGCGAATACGCCGCATCCGGCGGATTTGCGCAAGAGCGGGCAGCGCGGGCAGGAAAAAATCCCCCCGCGGATGGCCAAGTGCTATATGCCGCTGATTTCCCGCCCGTGCGACAACGGCTTCCAGAATCTCCTGCTGACCATGAACGACGAGGAGGAACGCGACATCGCCCGCGCCCTGCACCACTATTTCCGCGATGAACACGAGGAAGCCCGCGAAATCAGCGAGAAATACCTGACGAGCAAGTGCCCCGAAATCCGCCTGTCCGCGCTGATTACCAACACGATGGCGATGCTGCAGACGGGGGACACCGCCAAGTGCCGCCGGAATCTCGAAATGATTCAGCGGGACGGGCAGCGCGCAAACGATGATTCGTGGCGGCTGTACAGCAGCATTACCGACGCGCTCATCAGCGTGTTCTTCCACTCCGAGAAGCTCGACTTGACCCCTATCCGCCCCGCTATCGGTATTCTTCCGCCCGGAATGCAGTATTTCGCCATGTACGCCATCGCCCACGCGCTCTACATCCGGCGCGAATACGAACACGCGATGGGCATTGCCGAATCCGCCCTGCTGATGGCGGGCACGCGCTACCCCATTGACAGCATCTACCTCAACATCGTCCTGTGCATGATTTGCATGAGCCTGAAGCAGGATGAACGCGCGGAGCAGAAGTTCGATGCCGCGTGGAGCATCGCCAGCCGCGAGGGGTACATCCACCCGTTTGTGGAGCATCACGGCATTTTGCAGGGGCAGGTGGAGCGCGCGCTGCGCAAGCAGGAGCCGGAAACGTACAACAAGATTGTGCAGTCGGTCTACCGCTTCAGCCGCGGGTGGATGAAAATTCACAACCCCGTGTCGACGCTGCAGGTGACCGACGCGCTCACACCCTACGAGTTTTCGATTGCCATGCTGGCCGCGAAGGGTCGCAGCAACAAGGAAATCGCCGCGCTGATGGGCGTTTCCGTCAACACGGTGAAGTCGTACATGGAGAGCATCTTTGAGAAGCTGCAAATCTCCAGCCGGAACGAAATCGACGCGTATGTGAATCGGTAATATCAACAAAAGCACGCACTCCGAATGTGGAATGCGTGTTTTTTGCATTCGGATTTTTCATTGCAGAATAATATGTGAAAATTGAGGAAAATGCTTGACAAATAGAAAAAAACGGATATGATACACACAAGGAGGTTGAGAAACATGGATTTTGCGTATTTTCTGATTGCTTTGGTTGCAATTGCAATCAACGTTGCATTTGCAATGTATGCGGGCGGCATTACTGAGCAGAAAGGGTACAGCAAAGGGAACTGGATTGCCGTGTGCATTATCTTCGGCATCATCGGCTACATCCTCATTGCTGCCCTGCCTGATTTGGAACTGCGTGCAACATTGGAAAATATAGAGAAAAAACTTGCAAAAGATAAAAACGACAACTATCTGCCGCGAAGTAGCAGTAGCGATAGCAATAGAAATAGCAATAGCAGTAACAGTAACAGCACAATCAAATCGCTTTCGAAAATGACGCCGTTAGCACCACTTTCAGATAGTATGGACTACTGGACATGCAAGTATTGCGGCTTAGACAACCCGAAGGAAGCGCGCTACTGCCAGCACTGCGGTGGATACAGGTGAATAAAAATCAGCCGCGACGAGCGTATTCACTCGTCGCGGCTGTGTTTATCTATGCGCTTCCTTATTCTGATACATCCGCGCGTCCGCCCGTGCCAAGGAATCCGCCAAATCATCCGTTGACGGATTAAAATGCGAACAGCCCACTGATACCATCGGCAGAACCGGATTCTCTGCCCGCGCCGCATCCATCAGGTGCTGGAAAATCTCCGTCATGGTGTTGTATTGCGCGTTCCGCCGCGTCAGTATCACGCAGAACTCGTCGCCGCCGATGCGGAAGCACGTCCCGTAATTCCCATACGCGCGGCGGATGCAGCCGGCAATCGTCCGCAGGCAGGCGTCGCCCATCAAGTGTCCATGGCAGTCGTTGACGTCCTTGAAGCGGTCAACGTCGAACATCAGGATGGTGGCAGGCACGCGCAGGCGCGCCAGATAATGCTCGTAGCCCAAGCGGTTGACAAGCTGCGTCAGCCCGTCGGTTTGCAGTACCATGTCGCTGGAGAATTTCGACATCATCAGCGCACCGCAGCTGATGGTAATCCAGTCGATTTTGACCGTCGGCAGGAACAGCTGCACCATCAGCCCTAACAGCACGAACAGCGTCGCGAGCATCAGCTGTGTGCCGCCGGTGTACTGATAGGCGCGGCAGGCGAACCAAATCTGCACGAGGAAGAACACCATGCTGCCCCCGTAGGCGAGCATGTAGAGCACGTAGAGCAACCCGTGGTGATAGAAATTCTGCCCATCGACATAGAATATCAGCCCCGTGAACGCCGAGAGCAGCACCAGCAGCGCGTGGAAGCCCGCAAGGCACAGCAGCCTGTGTACCACTTTCTGCGGGCAGGGATGGATGACGCAGCCCGCGAACAGACCGATTAGCGGCGCAAGCGAAAGTTCGATGGTCTTGACGGCGATATGCAGCGGAATCAGCGCGGGCGGCGTGCCATCCATCTGCACGCCCGACCACTCACACAGCGCGCAAATGGTAATGGTGGCGTACAGACCGCCGCAGAGCAGATTTCGGATCTTGGATTGGCTGATGTCGCCGCGCAGGGAGAAGAGCATAATCGCCATGGCGAAGACGCTGAGAGCAATATTTGCCGTGTATAATTCATTCATGCTGATTGTGGAGGCGGTTGACAAGCAATCGCGGCAGATAAGTTTGAAAAGGGCAAACTCCCCCTTCTTATAATAATGATACCACGAAAAAAAGAGGATGAAAAGTGGGTTACATAGGGCAAATTGCAAATGTGGCAGATTTCAACAAATGCGGGGGAAATGGTTACATGGCGCGTCTCCCATCCCCACGAAAAAAGGGACTGACCGAAGCCAGTCCCTTTGATGATTATTCGTATTCGCAAACGCTTGCCCAGCGGATGAGCAGGTCACGCTCTTCGGGCTTGCCCTTGAGGGACTGGCTCGCGGCGACGATCGGAATCCACTGCTGGACGTACTGCTTGGCGGTGTCGCTCTTCTTGCAGAAGAGGGAGAGGTACTTTTCCGCCAGCGCTTCCTTGCCTTCGAGGACGAAGAGCAGGTAGGTGCGGGCAACATCAGCGGACGCGTTGCCCTGCGTGGCATGCGACCAGTCGAGGATGTACCACTGTCCGTCGGGGGCGATGATGATGTTGGACGGGTTGAAGTCGCCGTGGCAGACCTTCTTGTGGACGTGCATACTCGCCAAGCGGGTGTGCAGCTCGTAGCGGGTGGTCGCGTCGAGGTCGGTGGCGGAAATCTTGCGCTGCATCTTCTCCGTCAGGCTGTTGAGCATCGGGCAGGTGCAGGCGTGAACCTTCATCTGAATGTCCACAAACAGGTTCAGGTACTCGTCTTCCTTTTCCGGATGCGCCGCCATCAGCGCCGCCAGCGTGTCGCCTTCAATGAACTCCGTCGTAATCGCCCATTGACCGTTCACCGTGTCAACAGCAAGGAGCTTCGGAATCGGTAGGCCCGTCTCTTCCACGCGCGCCGTGTTCAGCGCTTCGTTCAGAATGTCCGCCTTGCTGTACCCTTCGGCAAACACCTTGATGGCCTTGGCGCCGTCGCGGTAAATCTTCTTATTTTCCCGCTCGGCAATCACATGCGTCAAATCCATAGGGAAACCTCCTTCTATATGGTTCATGTTTATTGGGGGAGAGGCGCAAGGGTGCTGCCCTTGACCTGCCAAAGGGTCTTCGACCCTCTGGACTCCCTTTTCGCGATTGAGTTGGTGACGCTATCACACAACGTCCGCGTGTTTATGCGAGGATTCGCGTCTGCGGACGCGACCAGAGGGCAATGGAAACAGACGAAGTCTGCGATCGCCCTCTGGACTGCTTCGCCCCCTCCTGCGCTTGTTGGTTGATAAAGCGGCAGTGGAGAACGCAAAAGTCGATATTTGTCCTAAATATCTATTCGCCGCCCAAATGCGACATTCCTGCAAGCGGACAAAATTTTTTGTGCTCAAAAATGCCCGGCCCAGCAGAAGCATTCCTGCCAAGCCGGGGAGAATGGCGCATTACTCGCCGTAGTACGCCTTCAGATACATTTCCTTGATTTCGCTGATGAGCGGGTAGCGCGGGTTCGCGCCGGTGCACTGGTCGTCGAACGCCTGCTCGGACATTTCGTCCAGCGTCGCGAGGAACTTCTCTTCGTCCACACCGTAGTCGCGGATCGTATTCTTGATGCCGACGCGCTCCTTCAGGGCATGGATGTTGCGAATCAGGTTCTCCACCGTCTCGTCGTCATTCGCACCCTTGAAGCCGAGGTACTCGCCGAATTCAGCGTAGCGGCGCTTCGTGTGCGGATAGGCGTACTGCGGGAAGGTGCCCATCTTCGTGGGAACTTCGGCGCTGTTGTAGCGGATGACCAGCTCAATCAGCAGCGCGTTGGCGATGCCGTGCGGCAGGTGATGGAACGCGCCCAGCTTGTGCGCCATGGAGTGGCAGACGCCGAGGAACGCGTTCGCGAACGCCATGCCAGCCATCGTGGCGGCGTTGCCCATCTTTTCGCGGGCAACCGGCTCGTTCTGACCGTTGTCGTAGCACGCGGGCAGATACTCGAAAATCAGCTGAGCCGCCTGCTTCGCCAGACCGTCGGTGAAGTCTGTCGCCAGCATGGAGGCGTAGGCTTCCAGCGCGTGGGTCAGCGCATCGATACCGGAGGCGGAGGTCAAGCCCTTCGGCGCGGACATCATCATGTCAGCATCCACAATCGCCATCTTCGGCAGCAGCTCGTAGTCCGCCAGCGGGTACTTCACGCCGGTGTCCTGATCGGTAATGACGGCGAACGGAGTGACTTCGGAGCCCGTGCCAGCGGAGGTCGGGACGGCGATGAAGTACGCCTTTTCACCCATCTTCGGGAAGGTGTACACGCGCTTGCGGATATCCATGAAGCGCATTGCCATGTCGAGGAAGTCCACTTCCGGATGCTCGTACATGACCCACATAATCTTGCCGGCGTCCATTGCGGAACCGCCGCCGATGGCGATAATGCAGTCCGGCTGGAAGGAGGTCATCGCCTTGGCGCCTTCCTTCGCGCAGGCGAGGGACGGGTCGGGCGCAACATCGTAGAACGTGGTGTGGACGATGCCCAGCTCATCCAGCTTGTCGGTAATCGCCTTGGTGAAGCCGGATTTGAACAGGAACGCGTCGGTGACGATGAAGCAGCGCTTCTTGCCCATAACTGCCTTGAGTTCATTCAGGGCGACGGGCAGGCAGCCCTTCTTGAGGTAGACCTTTTCAGGCGCACGGAACCACAGCATATTCTCCCTCCGGATGGCAACAGTCTTGACGTTCAGCAGGTGCTTGACGCCGACGTTCTCGGAGACGGAGTTGCCGCCCCAAGAGCCGCAGCCCAGCGTCAGCGACGGACGCAGCATGAAGTTGTACAGGTCGCCGATGCCGCCCTGAGAGGAAGGCGTGTTGACGAGGATACGGCAGGTCTTCATGCGCGCGGCGAAGCGGTCAATCAAATCCTTGCGGGTGACGGCGTTCAAGTAGATAGAAGAGGTGTGGCCGTAGCCGCCGTCAGCAATCAGGTGTTCCGCCTTGTCGAACGCATCGTCGATGTCCTTGGCGCGGTACATCGCCAGCACGGGAGAAAGCTTCTCATGCGCGAACTCTTCAGAAATATCCACGGATTCGACTTCACCAATCAGCACCTTGGCGGTTTCCGGCACGTCCACGCCTGCGAGCTTGGCGATGGTGTGCGCCTTCTGACCGACAATCTTGGCATTCAGCGCGCCGTTGATGATGATGGTCTTGCGCACTTTGTCCAGCTCTTCACCTTCGAGGAAGTACGCGCCGCGCTTGGCGAACTCCGCCTTCACCGCGTCGTAGATGCTGTCCAGTACGATGGTGGACTGCTCGGACGCGCAGATCATGCCGTTGTCGAACGTCTTGGAGTGCAGGATGGAGTTGACGGCCACCTTCACGTCAGCGGATTCGTCGATAATCGCGGGCGTGTTGCCAGCGCCGACGCCCAGGGCAGGCTTGCCGGAGGAGTATGCCGCCTTGACCATGCCGGGGCCGCCGGTGGCAAGGATGATGTCGGCTTCCTTCATCGCCATGTTGGTCAGCTCCAGCGAGGGAACATCGACCCACGAGATGATGTCTTCGGGCGCGCCGGCAGCCACAGCCGCTTCCAGCACAACCTTCGCGGCGGCGATGGTGGACTTCTTCGCGCGCGGATGGGGAGAGATGATGATGCCGTTGCGGGTCTTGAGGCAAATCAGCGTCTTGAAAATGGCGGTAGATGTGGGGTTGGTGGTCGGGATGACCGCCGCGACAACGCCGATAGGTTCTGCAACCTTCATCATGCCGAATGCTTCGTCGCGCTCCAGCACGCCGACGGTCTGCGTGTCCTTGTAGGCGTTGTAGATGTATTCAGCGGCGTAGTGGTTCTTGATGACCTTATCTTCCACCACGCCCATGCCGGTTTCTTCCACCGCCATCTTCGCCAGCGGGATGCGCATGTTGTTCGCGGCGAGGGCAGCTGCCTTGAAAATCTTGTCCACCTGCTCCTGCGTGTAGGTCGCATAGACCTTCTGTGCCGCGCGGACGCGGGCGAGGGCCGCCTCGAAGCTCTCCACGTTATCGACGATCGGATACTCTTTCGCCATGATACTCTCTCCTTATGCTTCATCCGTCCTGCGGGGATGTGCCCGCGAACGGGGAATGTCGGTGTTTGTCGGGGTGACGAGAACAGTGTAGCAGATTGTTAAGCCCTTGTCAAGTGGCTGACACGATTTTAACGATATTTTTTTCACAATTTAATACGTTTTCGGAACGGGATGAATGGAATGGCGAATAGATGGGCGAAGGGGACAAATGCAAAAAGCGCTGTACAGTAAAAAAACAGCGGCTGAATGTCGAATTTGCTGTTCTTGCTTGAAAATGTGCGGAAGATGCGGTATAATGGGGTGGAAAAGCAAAGGAAGGGGAGGAAAAGCGCGTGGACAATGAGGAGAAAGAGAAGGATGGGGCGACCTGCTGTCTGACGCTGCCCCTCAAATTGGAAAAATGGCAGTCCGACCATCTTGAAAAGCGTTTCGAGATTGCGCGGCAGCTGTATAATACGCTGGTTCATGCCGAACTAAAGAAGAAATGCCAAGTTGAAAGAATGCCTGAATACCAAGAAATCATGAAAATGATTGATGCTGCCAGCAATCAGAAGGAAAAGTGGGCATTAGAAAAAAAGAGAAAAGCATTTTTGGAAGAAAATGGTTTTAGCAGAAATACCTTTAAGGCTGATATGGAAAAATACTATAAGCACTTTAATGATAATATCGGCGCAAATGTAGCGTTGCATGGAATTACAGCACAGGTGTGGATTGCTTTTGATAAGGTGTTCGTTGACAACTATAAGCAGAAGGGAAAAGTACATTTCAAAAAGCCGGGTGAACTTTGTTCCGTGCAGGGCTATTCACAGAAGAAAAGCGGTGGAAAGGAGATTATGTTCCGAGAAGATAGAATTATATGGAATCAGCAAGGTAATCGTGACCGCAAGAAGGTAAAAAGAGAGTTTTTGCTGAAATTATCACCTAATAATCCTTACGAGGCCGAGATGTTGAAAAGGCATGTGAAATTTGTCCGCATCCTCCGCAAAGACGGCAAGACAAAGCCGCATTGGTATGCACAGCTTGTTTTGGAAGGAAAGCCGGCGGTGAAGCGTGACCCGATAAGCAGTGCGCCGAAGCATCCCGTCGGGCATGGTGTCGTTGGCATCGACATTGGCACACGGACGCTGGCATACTCGACCGATAAGGAGGTTAATCTGCTGGAATTGGCTGACCGTGTGCAGAATATAGAACAAGAAAAGCGGCGCTTGCAGCGCAAGATGGACAGAAGCCGACGCGCAATGAATCCGGAGAATTACAATTCGGATGGAACATTTAAGCGCGGCGTGAAGCTAACGCGGAACAAGTCCAAGCGATACAGACGGATTCAGCACCAGCTGGCAATGATTCAGCATCATCAGGCGGACATCCGAAAACAGCAGCATAACGAATTGGCAAATTATCTGCTGACGCTGGGTGATTGCTTCTTTGTGGAGAACATGAGTTACTGCGATTTAGCGCACAGGGCAAATAAAACGGAGATTTCCGAAAAGACAGGACGGTATAAACGCAAAAAGCGCTTTGGAAAGTCCATTGCCAACAAAGCACCTGCCATGCTGATTACGATGCTGAAACAGAAATGCCAGTCACGCGGGCTGGAAGGGGTGAAAGAGGTTGACACGCATGTGTGCGCCAGTCAGTACAACCACCAGACAGACACTTGCATCAAGAAGGCACTTGAAAACCGCTGGAACATTATGCCAGACGGTGAACGCATTCAGCGCGATTTGTACTCGGCGTTCCTGCTTCAGCATTGCAGAAGAGACTTGCCGGAATATAATAGGAAGGAATTACAGAAAGAGTTTGGGGAAGAACTTTACCGAGTATTTGACCGCGAGGCACTCCAACGTGACTATCCTCAATTTGTTGCGTATCATCATATGACGATTCAGCGGCTTTCAGAACTGCCGCATACGATTCCCAGCATGGGCATCAGGCGAATCATCAGCTAACATGAAAATCCGGTGCGGTTCGCACCAGCAAAACCGGTCGATTGTCCGTCCGGGGCTGTCGCTAATGGCGGCAAAGGTCGCCTTGACAGCAGAAGAGTTTCGGGAAAATAGTCAGCGCAGCATTGCTTTGTTCAATACTGAAAAGCTATCTACCAACTCAACACACGTTCTGAAAAGTGCATATTGCAATTCTGTGCATTTCTGCCGTTGCAATCTGCACGGAGCGTGTGGAGGCAAAGAACTACCCGAATTCCGAAACAGAACTGCGTGCTAGTTGCAATCTGCACGGAGCGTGTGGAGGCAAAGATTGTGTGAAGCCGGTTTCCGATACTCTTTACCGTTGCAATCTGCACGGAGCGTGTGGAGGCAAAGGCTTGAACCCTAACTGTTCGAGAAGCGCATTGAGTTGCAATCTGCACGGGGCGTGTGGAGGCAAAGATAACGATGAGATTGTAGCGCTTGTAAGTCCAGGTTGCAATCTGCACGGGGCGTGTGGAGGCAAAGTTTCGGGTGAGGATATTCATTTCGTCAATCTCCTTGTTGCAATCTGCACGGAGCGTGTGGAAGACCTTGCATCATCCCCCGAAAAAAATCCGAGAAAATTTATGCAGACCTATTGCATTTTTATTCATCTTGCTGTATAATCCATCTTGTCCGGCAGACGGACACAAAAATGATGAAAATCAGGATGAAGATAAAGGAGTCGATTGTTATGGCGAAGATGCGCGTATTGCTGGCTTATTCCGGTGGTCTGGATACCTCGATTATCGTGCCGTGGCTGAAGGAAAATTATGACTGCGACGTGGTCTGCGTTGCGGGCGACGTCGGGCAGGGCGAAGAGCTGGAGCCCCTCCACGAAAAGGCGAAGAAGTGCGGCGCGGAAAAGCTGTACATCGAAGACCTGCGCAAGGAGTTCGTCGAGGACTTCATTTGGCCGACGCTCAAGGCGGGCGCGGTCTACGAGGGCAAGTACCTGCTGGGCACGTCCTTCGCACGGCCGCTGATTGCCAAGCGCCTCGTCGAAATCGCTCACAAGGAGAACTGCACTGCCATCTGCCACGGCTGCACCGGCAAGGGCAACGACCAAGTCCGCTTCGAGCTGACCATCAAGGCGTTCGACCCGAACATGCAGATTATCGCACCGTGGCGTATCTGGGATATCAAGACCCGCGAGGAGGAAATTGACTACGCCGAAAAGCGCGGCATCCCCGTCCCAGTGAAGAAGGATCGCCCGTATTCGATGGACCGCAACATCTGGCACATCAGCCACGAGGGCGCGGATTTGGAAGATCCGTGGAACGAGCCGCCGGAAGACCTGCTGCTGACGATGGTCACGCCCGAAAAGGCGCCTGATCAGCCCGAATACGTCACGGTGGACTTCGAGAAGGGCGTGCCGGTCGCCATCAACGGCGAAAAGCTGGACGCGGTGGATTTGCTGACGAAGGCGAACGAAATCGCGGGTCGCAACGGTGTCGGCTGCGCGGATTTGGTGGAGAACCGTCTGGTGGGCATGAAGTCCCGCGGCGTGTACGAAACTCCCGGCGGAACGATGCTCTACGCCGCGCACGGCATCCTCGAATCCATCACGCTTGACCGCGCCACCAGCCACTACAAGGAGCTGGTCGCGAGCAAGTTCGCGGAGCTGGTGTACGACGGCATGTGGTATACGCCCCTGCGCGAGGCGCTCTCCGCGTTTGTGGACAGCACGCAGCAGGCGGTCAACGGCACGGTGAAGCTGAAGCTGTACAAGGGCAACTGCATCAATGCGGGTGTGAAGTCGCCGAACAGCCTGTACATGGAGGAAATCGCTACATTCGGCGACAGCCACGACCTGTACAGCCACAAGGATTCTGCGGGCTTCATCAACCTGCTCGGTCTGCCGCTGAAGGTCAAGGCGATGGTGGAGCAGAAGAATAAGAAGTAATTCAAAGCAACACCGCACAACTCGGCGGCTGACCGCCTCATTTGTGTAAATGTGATAACTGTGGTGTCCAGCAAGTCCTGCACTGAATTCGGGAGTAGAGCCCCAAATAGTATAAACGCGCTCGTCGGAAGGTCGGCGGGCGCGTTTTCTGTGCGAATTTGAAATTTGGAGGGGGTTGAGGCAGCTGATTTCAAAAAAAACGATTTTCTGAAATGTGGTTACACGCCGACACGAAAGTCGTTGTGAAGATACACAACAATTTGCCATGTTTTTGTTAGAAATGTAAGAAATATATAATTCTTCAAGAAAACACTTGACTTTTTTCAGGAGAGGGGTAAAATAAAAGCAGTATATTATAAGGAGGCGGTGGACTGTACTATAAAATATGTATTTGTGAGTAAAACTGCATTGGGGGGAAGAAACACAGAAAACAAGATAAATGGTGGAATATGACGATAAAGAGCAGAATGAAATTACTGTTTTTTAACGGAAAGACTATTGAAAACAATGACAAGGAGGGGAAATAATGTCTAATCCGAACAATGGTGGCATGGGGTTCTGGGGCGTTGTTGGCGCAATCATCGTGGCAGTGCTCATACTATCATTCGCTTAATGAATAAATTCAAAAGGATGGATGATATCAGTAAAATTGTTTGCGTCCTATTCCTATATGCACTGAATCGTTTTTACTTGAAAAATGTCGTTGTTATACCCGCAATATCGTACATCTTAAAATGTCATTTTAATGATTTTTTAGGAGGAATTTTCATAATCGCGTATATCAATTTGATTTTAGAGCATAGCAAATATCGTCATTATCGAGTGGATACGGTTTCGATGGCAGTCACAATAACGCTAATATGCGGAATATTCTGGGAGTACGTTGCGCCTTTCTTTGTGCATCAAGGAGTTAGTGATGTCTATGACGTTATCGCATATGTACTTGGCGGAATAACTTATTTGTTGTTGTAACGTGTTGTTCCAGTCAAGATTAACTGATATTCACATTGTTGAAATAGTTCGATTTCCCTCGTGACATATCGGGGGAATTTTTATTAATACAGAACTTATTAAAAGATTAGAAATTAAAAAAAGAGCCAGCTTCTCACGAAACTGGCTCTTTTTTGGCAGGGGCAGAAGGACTCGAACCCTCAACAAAGGTTTTGGAGACCCACGTGTTACCATTACACCATGCCCCTATGCGGTTCGTCCGGGATTGCCGGAACGAGATTTATTTTAGCACTTTTTCGGGCGTTTGTCAAGCGGTTTTGCGAAAATTGTTCCGAATTGGCAGAAAATCGCCCGGCGCTTTACAAAACTCGCGGCGCATGGTATGATGAGGGCAGGAAAGTCGGCGGGAGGGACGCGCGTGCAGTGGGCGGAACGGGTTCGGGCGTATGTGCGGATGCATGGCGCGGGGTACACGCTGCACCGCGCGGGCGAAATGCTGGCGGCACGGGTGCTGCTGCGGGACGAATGGCGATTCCGGCGGGAGAAAGCAGCCAAGCGCGAACTGGCGATACAGCGCGCGCACCCCTTCCCGGATGTGCGCATCAGCGTCGTCGTCCCCGTGTTCAACACGCGCCCGAAATTCCTCCGCGCGCTGGCGGATTCGCTGCTTGCTCAGACGCACGGCGCGTGGGAAGCCTGCCTGTACGATGGCGGCAGCACGTCCGCCGAGACGCGAAAGGCGCTGGAAGCAATCGCCGCGCGGGACAGCCGATTCCACATCGCGTTTGGGGCGGAAAACGCGGGCATATCCGGCAACACGAACCGCGCGATTAAAATGGCGACGGGGGAGTATATCGCCCTGTGCGACCACGACGATGTGCTTGCGCCGGATGCGCTCTGGCGGATTGCGGAAGCCATCGACGCGCACCACCCCGACGTGCTCTACACCGATGAGGATAAGCTGACCGCCCACGGCGCGATTCATGTTGATGCGCACCGCAAGCCGGATTTCTGTCCGGACAATCTGCGTTCCGGCAACTATATCTGCCATTTGTCGGTGATTCGGCGGACGCTGCTGGATGCCATCGGTGGATTGCGACCGGCATTCGACGGGTCGCAGGATCACGATTTGATGCTCCGCGCGTGCGAGCGGGCGGACGGCGTCATCCACATTCCACGCGTGCTGTACCACTGGCGGACGCTGCGGGGGTCGATGAGCCACACGAAATTGGCAGTCTGCCTGGACGCGGCGGCGCGGGCGGTGGAGGAAAGTATGCGCCGCACCGGGTTTCCGGGAACGTGCCGGGTGGAGGACGGCGTGCTGCGGCTGCGGTATGACGTGGGGGATTTTACCGTCGCGGCATTGCGGCTGGCGCGGGATGCGTCCGCGGCGGATGTGAACCGTTTGGCGGCGGATGCGTCGGCAGACATGCTGCTGTTCCTGTGGGGGGACACGGCGGCACCTGATGCGGACGGCTTGCGGGAGATGATGATGTACGCCCAGCGCCCGGATGTGTGCGCGGTGATGCCGCTGGTGGCGGATGCACGCAATCGGGTGCTTCATGCCGGATACGACATTCTGCCGGACGGCACAGTGCAGTCACGGAATCGCGACTTGCCGGTCGCAGCGGGCGGATGGCACGGCATGAACCGAACCAGCTACAATGTCACTGCGGTTTCGCCGATGTGCTTTTTGGTGCGGCGGGATGCGTTTGTGCCGCTGGCGGCGGGTGAATCGTTGGCAGTTGATTTGGTGCAGTGGTGCATGGCACGGATGCAGGAGGGGATGCGGCATGTGTATACGCCGCACTGCGTGGTGAAGGCGGATGCGGAAAGTGCATTCGAGGGCTTCCGGGTGAAAGTTCCTGCGGGGTGGTATGACCCGTGTGCGACGGGAAGCAAGCGCGCTTGATGGCGCTTTTGGTTTCTTCTACATACTTGAATTTTATTGTTGCAGGGGTTTCGCCTCTGCGGAGGCGACAAGGGGGCAATGGAAACAGACGAAGTCTGCGGTCGCCCCCTTGACCCCTTCGCAGCGCACACCTCCATACTTGAATTTTATTGTTAGTTTTTTAGTTTGTATACCTTTAACTTATCTCGAAATCATTGGAGGTAATGATGAAAATCACAATGATAACGCTCGGCTCGACGGGTGACGTGCGGCCGTATATGCTGCTGGGACGGGAGCTTCACGAGCGGGGGCATGAGGTGACGATTGCGGCGTTTGCGCCGTTTCAGGGCATGATTGAGGAAGCGGGAATGTCCTTCTATCCCATTTCTGGCGATGTGGTGGATATGATGGGGCGGCTGCTCCAGCCGGACGCGGTGGGCGTGCGGTACTTGAAGGAGTTTGAGAAGGGCATCCGCGATATTGCGCCGATGCTGCTGGATGATTTGCTGCACTGCGCGGAGGGCGCGGAAGCCATCGTCTGCACGTTCTTCGGGTCGATGTTCTATTCGATTGCGGAAAAGTACGATATTCCGTGCATCCAGACGCAGTATTTTCCGATGGATCCGTGCAAGGATATGCCAATTTCATCCGCGCCGTTCCGCAAGCTCGGCAAGTGGTGGAATGTGCTGAGCTACCGCATCGGGTATCTGCTGATTTCGGCGCTGGAGCACCGCTACCTCTCGGATTGGCGTAAGGAGAACGACATGGCAAAGCGCCGCGTTCGCTTGCGCCCGGATTATGACGTGAAGGGCAAGCAAGTACCCGTGATTTACGCCATGAGCCCGACGCTTGTGCCGCGCCCGGAGGACTGGGCGGACAACATCCACATGTCCGGCTTCTGGTGGGATGAGCGCCCGGTGGACTACACGCCTGACCCGGCACTGGCGGATTTTCTGCGCGCGGGCGACGAGCCGGTGTACATCGGCTTTGGGTCGATGGTGTCGGGCGACATGGGTGAACTGGCGGAAATCATCCGGCAGGCGGTGAAATTGTCCGGCGTGCGGGCGGTGGTGGCACTGGGCTGGGGTCAGCAGGAAGCAAAGACAAAAGATGCGAACATCTTCTATGTGAAAAGTGTGCCGCATGACTGGCTGTTCCCGCATATGGCAGGGGCGGTGCATCACGGCGGCGCGGGGACGACCGCAACCAGCCTGCGCCATGCGCTGCCGACGCTCGTCGTGCCGTTCGGCGGCGATCAGCCGTTCTGGGCGGAGCGGGTGTACGCTGCCGGGTGCGGGCCGAAAGCGATTCCGCGCGATAAGCTGACGGCAGAGAATCTGGCGGAGGGGCTGCGCGCACTCATCAGCAACCCGGAATACACGCGCAACGCGGCGTGCATCGGGGAGGCCCTGCGCAATGAACACGGCTGCGCCAATGCTGCCGACTTGATTGAAAAGGCGGTTTGGGACTGGGAAAACGGGAATCCTGCGCAAGATGGGATGAATATTTGAAAAAACCGCCATTTGCCCCTTGACAAAACCTTGACTTTCGACTACACTGTTTCTTGCGTGCTTGCGAGAAGCACAACAAAATCAAAATTATGCAGAAAGGAGGCCCTCGCAATGACCATGATGATTTTAACCCTTGTATCCCGTGCCAATGGACTGACTGCGACGGCTCTTTCTGCCCATATGCGCCCGTAATAGGAAAATTCCACGCTCTTTTCCTGTTACCATGCGTTTTGTGTGCAGCACCAGCCGTTTGCATTCAGACGGATGGTGCTTTTTTCGTACCTTTTTCGGAAAAAGCATACAATGGGCAGTTATGAGTCATCAACCACTTTGTCTCTCTTGAAAGGAGTGATTTCCTACGCAGCGCACCACAACGAAACCAAAGAAGAAACAGACCCCGTTCGGCGCAATGCTCTCCCTCATCGGGCAGAACTGGACGCATTTCCTCTGGGCACTCATTGCGACCATCATGATGGTCATCATCGGCTTTTTAACGCCGCTGCTGCTCTCCGAAATCGTGGACAGCATACTGGGCAGCGAGCCGTTCACAATGCCGGATTTCCTTATGAACCCGATTAACGCCCTCGGCGGACGCGATTTCCTCCGCCAAAATCTGTGGATTCCCGCGCTGGCGCTCATCCTGATGAACATCGTCAACGGCGTGTTCACGTTCATTAAGGGGCGTTCCTCCGCGATTGCGAGTGAAAATATCGCCCGAAAACTGCGCAATGACCTCTACCGCCATTTGCAGCACCTGCCGTTTGCGTACCACGTTAAAGCGCAGGCGGGCGAGCTGATTCAGCGCTGCACATCTGACGTGGATACGATTCGCCGCTTTCTGGCGGTTCAGGTGATGGAAGTCGTCAACACGGTGCTGATGGTCGTTATCGCCATGAGCATCCTGCTGCCGCGCTCCGTGCCGATTACGCTCTACAGCCTGATTCTTGTGCCGCCTTTGTTCTGCTTCGCGACGTGGTTCTTCAAAATGGTGCATAAGTCCTTTGAGGTGGCGGACGAAGCGGACGGTGTGCTGAACGCCGTTTTGCAGGAGAACCTTTCCGGCGTCCGCGTCGTGCGCGCCTTCGGACAGCAGGAGCGCGAGGTGGAGAAGTTCGACCGCGTGAACAACGATTTGCGCAAGAAGAACCTCCGCCTGAATGAACTGCTTGCCATCTACTGGGGCGGCGGCGATGCCATCAGCATGACGCAGACGCTGCTGACGCTGGTGGTCTGCATCATCTACGCCTGCAACGGCTGGATTACCGTCGGTACGCTAATTGTTTTCACCTCCACGCTGGGGATGCTGCTCTTCCCGATTCGTCAGCTGGGCCGCACCCTGTCCGACGCGGGCAAAGCGATGGTGTCCATGAAGCGCGTGCAGGCGATTCTGCACGAGGAAGCCGAGCCGGATGAGCCGAACGCCCTGAAGCCCGACCTGCACGGCGATATTGTGTTTGACCATGTGTCCTTCGCTTATCCGGATGACAACGTGCCGGTGCTGCGCGACGTGTCCTTCACCATCCCCGCGGGCAAGACGGCGGCAGTGCTGGGCGGCACGGGCAGCGGCAAATCCACCATGATGTACCTGCTGCAGCGGCTGTATACGCCCACGAGCGGCAAAATCACCATTGGCGGCGTGGATATTCAGCAGATTGACCGCAAATATCTGCGCGCACACGTCGGTCTGATTCTGCAAGAGCCGTTCCTGTACTCCAAGTCCATCCGGGAGAACGTGGGCATTACCGCGCCGGAACAGGAGGCGGAACGCATTGAACACGCGGCGGATATCGCCAGCGCATCCGGCTTTATTGCCAAGGCGGATAAGGGCTGGGAGACGGTTGTGGGCGAACGCGGCGTGACGCTCTCCGGCGGACAGAAGCAGCGAATCGCCATCGCGCGCACGCTGCTCAAGGACAACAACATCCTCATCTTCGACGACTCCCTTTCCGCCGTGGATACCGAGACGGACGCACAGATTCGCGCCGCCCTCCGACACGAGCAGAAGGACGTGACCACCCTCATCATCAGCCACCGCGTGACGACGCTCTCGCAGGCTGACCTCATCCTCGTGCTGGAAAACGGGCAGATTACGCAGCAGGGCACGCACGCCGAGCTGTGCAGCCAGCCGGGCCTGTACCAGCGCATCAACAGCATCCAGAACGCCTTGGAGGAAGAACTGACGCAGGCCAAGGCGGCGGAAGGGGTGAACTGATATGCAGTCCTTTCAGGAACAGGATTATACCAAACGATTTGATCTCTCCCTGTGGCGCAAGCTCATCAAGGTTGCAAAGCCGTACCACAAGAACCTGATTGCGGTTGTGCTTTTCATGGCGGTTTCTGCAATCATCGACGTGATTATGCCGAACATGAATGCCTACGCGATTGACGTGTTCATTGCTAACCACAGCACGGCTGGGCTGGTTGGCTTTGTCGTGGCGTATGCGCTGCTGACGGCAGTGCAAGTGGCGACGATTTTCGGCTTTCTGCGGCAGTGCGGCATTGTCGAAACCGGAACGTGCTACCTGATTCGCAAGCTCGGTTTCCAGAAACTGCAGGAACTGCCCTTCTCCTACTACGACCGGATGCCCGTAGGATACCTCATGTCCCGCCTGACCAACGATACGCAGCGCCTCGCGGACACCATCGGCTGGTCGCTGGTGGACTTGTGCTGGGGCGCAGTGTACCTGGTTGCCTGCGCCGTGCGGATGCTGACCATCAACTGGCGGCTGGGGCTGATCGTCATGCTGGTGCTGCCGCCGCTGGCCGTCATCAGCTGGAAGTTCCAGAAGGCGATTCTCGCGGCGTATCGTCAGGTGCGCAAGAACAACAGCCAGATTACCGCGGGCTTCAATGAGGGCATCAACGGCGCAAAGACGACGAAAACCCTTGTGCGCGAAGAACTGAACATCCAGGAATTCGAGACGGTTTCTGCCTCCATGCGTTCCGCGTCCATCCGCGCGGCGACGCTGTCGAACCTCTTCCTGCCCATCGTCGTGTCGCTGGGGTCTTTGGCGACGGCGTATGCGCTCTGGCAGGGCGGCAACAGCGTCATCGGCGGTACGCACGTTTTCGGCGTCGCCATGACCGTCGGCACGCTGACCATGTTCATCAACTACACCGTCAGCTTCTTCCAGCCCGTGCGCGATATTGCCCGCATCTTCGCGGAACTGCAATCCGCACAGGCGGCGGCGGAGCGCGTCATCAGCCTGCTGGAAACGGAACCCGATATTGTGGATTCTCCCGAAGTGGTGGCGCAATACGGCGACAATTTCCACCCCAAAACCGAAAACTGGCCCAAGCTCATCGGCGACATTGCCTTCGAGGATGTCACCTTCCGCTACAAAGAGGGCGAAAAGGTGCTGGAGCACTTCAACCTGCACATCCAGCACGGGCAGACCATTGCCCTTGTCGGCGAAACCGGCAGCGGCAAGTCCACCATCGTCAACCTCGTCTGCCGCTTCTATGAGCCGACGGAGGGCAAAATCCTCATCGACGGCGCGGATTACCGCACGCGCAGTCAGCTGTGGCTTCAGTCCAACCTCGGCTACGTCCTGCAGTCGCCGCACCTTTTCTCCGGCACGGTTGCGGATAACATCCGCTACGGCCGCCCCGATGCCACCGACGAGGAAGTCGCGGAAGCCGCCCGCATGGTCGGCGCGGAACCCTTCATCCGCAACATGAAGGATGGCTATCAGGCGGACGTTGGCGAGGGCGGCAACCGCCTCTCCACCGGTCAGAAACAGTTGATTTCCTTCGCCCGCGCGATTCTGACGAATCCGTCTATTTTCGTGCTGGACGAAGCCACGTCCTCGGTTGATACGGAGACGGAACAGCTGATTCAGCACGCGATTCAGAAGGTGCTGGCGGGGCGGACGAGCTTCATCATTGCGCATCGACTGTCTACGATTCGGTCGGCGGATCGGATTCTGGTGATTCAGAATGGCAAGATTACGGAAGAGGGGACGCATCAGCAGCTGATTGCGAAACAGGGGTATTATTATCAGCTGTATACGAATCAGTTCCAGGAGGAACAGGGGCTGGAGATTTTGGATGGGGCGATGGCGCGCGCCTAAAGCCGCATAAAAGCGGAGTAGGGCAAAAGCGACCAAGCCGGGCGCCGAAAAAAGGGTCAAGGGGCAATGCCCCTTGCGGAGTCCAGAGGCGGCGCCTCTGGTGGGGTT
>ERZ857745.868-NODE-868-length-41220-cov-3.772064_pt1 | contig 41220 bp, 24 predicted proteins | sample MGYA00519699_ERZ857745 | MGnify/ENA primary metagenome ERZ857745 (study PRJEB31778, sample SAMEA3449357) | human gut metagenome | biome: human gut; feature: human-associated habitat; material: faeces | place: United Kingdom | collected 2010/2012 ... | reverse complement strand
CGAGTGTGTACCGAAGCCCCGCCTGGCATATCTGCGAACCAGTGGTACAGAGGAAGTTTTGCTAGCGATATGTTTTGCCTCTTGAAACCACGGGACCCGACCGTACGGTCGGGTCCCTTTCCGTTTGCTCGGGGCTGGAAGAATGGAAAGGGAAAAGCCAGGTTGTGGAAGAATGCGCGCTGGAGGGGGGAGGCGCGCTGGGGATGAGCTCGAATTCGAGCGCAATTGAGGGATTCCTAAACGGCGCTCCATCCCCTGCTAACGTCGACTAGCGGCAGAATGGCGGCTTCGGCAACCCACCCGTTTTGTTCAGATACTCCTCAAAGAACGCTTCCAGCTTTTCAAACGGAATGATACCCATCTGATCGTGTGTGATTACTCGGCATCAATAATCGATTCCTGCACCCCCACCAGTCCCCAATGGAACTGATAGACTTACTCCGTACCCTCATTGTCGATAAAAGAAGCCGAACATGCAGATTCCGTTTTTTTCGAACATAGGCAGACTATCGAAAAAAGTTGTTTGCCGTATTCTTGCGCTCGTGCTGTCCGCGTCGTGTATCGACATTTCTGCGCAATCCATGATTGCAGCATTGTCCAAAACACCCAGTGTTCAATTTCCTTCTGGTTTTTTCCACCCCACGCTCTTTGTTGTTGTCACCGCAATAGCCTCCCTCGTCCTTATCGCCCTGAGCGCGAAGTGGCAGTCACTGAGGAGACATCCCCTTTCGCTCCATCTTTCCGCCGGCGTCGCAATGGTCGGGATTTCGGCTATGTGGACTACCGGAATGCCGGAATTGTCAATGTGCCTGTATATCGCATTCTCATTTGGATGCGCTTTCATGACCTTCTACTGGATTGAATTGCTCGCCTCCGTTACTTCGTTCGAGCTTATGGTGATTATTGCGGGGAATACACTTGCCACAATCCTGGTAACGCTCATAACGGATTACCTTTCCTTTTACGAGTACTTCGGTATCCTCTCGCTTGCGCTCGGATTTCTTTGTTTGAAATACGCCGACGACACCGTAACATCCACGCCGCCTAAGCACTCGGAAAACGCCTCCACCATCGATATGGGCACCGTCGCGCGAACCATCACAGGACTGTGTCTTGTGGGGCTTGTCGCGGGAACCACGCAAAGCATAGCCCTTATAGAGGACCCATCTTGCTCCCTCTATTCTGTAGCTCCGTCGGCCATTGCGCTTGTCATCGTCGTCGCAATCATCGCCAACGCACCCGACGTACGCCTTTCAACTGCGCTTAAGATTATTTCATCGCTTACCGCCGGGGCTTTGCTTCTTCTTTTAATGCCAGGAGCAACGCCTCTGTCATCGTATTTCCTCTCCCAAATCGCCTTCTCCGTGCTCTCGAGCATTGCAGACTACGCCTTGGCGCTCGTTGTTAAGTCCCGCACGTATCACACGCTAAAAGCGGTAGGGACCACGTACGCAATGCTCTCGTTCAGCTCCTTGATTCTGCTCGTGCTTGTCGGATTGGGCGTCGATATAACCAGCCCCCACTTTGTGATTGCCTTAAGCTTCATTTTTATCTGCGCAGCAATTTGGCTTATGGGAGATAGGGGAATCGACACGCTCATCAATCCTTTTCGTCCCATCGGAGCGAACGAAAGCCCCGCATCGGGAGCCTTCAAGAAAAAGGCCGAGCTTGTCGCCCAACGGTCCAAGCTCACTCCCAGAGAAGCTGACGTCTTCTATCTGGCCGTGGTCGGACGAAGCTGCCCCTTCATTGCGGAAAAGCTCGTTTTGAGCGAAAACACCATACGTTCCTATCTCCAAAAAGTGTATTCGAAATGTGGGGTTCATTCCCGACAAGAGCTCATCTCCCTTGTTGAAGAAACGTCCGAATAACCCACAGGTGCAAACAAGATCAAATCTTTTCCCATCCGTTTTCATGGGAATCGCTACCTGGGACACGGCAGGTTCCAGCATGTCCTATATCCTATAGGCTGCCCTGAAACCCCAGTTCATGTAATGCATATATTTTGTATGTAACTTCTTTTTCCCGCAATTAGGTGCACTTCGCATCTATCGCTCCCAAACGCCATGGGTCATGCTTCCCCTCAACGGAATCGACACCGATGCCAAAACCAAGGAGGAATCATGAAGACAAGCTGTCAAGTTGCCAAAGCTGGAGTCACGCGCAGGGGATTTTTAGGCTTGGCGGCTGCAAGCGCTGTTATTGCAGGATCGGGAATCGCAGGGTGCTCCCCGGCCAAGCCGTCTGAAACTGGCGCTGATGCCGAGCAGACGCAGACGGCCCTTGAAATCGCCGAAAGCGAGATTAAAGAGACAAAAGAAGCGGACGTTGTAGTGGTCGGCTTGGGAGTGGCTGGCGTCGCGGCGATGAGATCTGCAGCCGAAGCAGGAGCCCACGTCATCGCCGTTGAAAAAACGAGCATCGCGAATTGTCGCTCGAGCATGTTCGCCGCTTTCAATTGTGATACCGCTCGGAAACTGGGAATTCCCGATACCGACCCAACGGAAATCGGCAATGAGCTCATGACTCAGATGGCGCATCGCGCAGACTACAGGGTAATCAACACCTGGCTCAAGCATTGTGGGGAAGCGTTTGAGTGGTATACGGGAGCCTATAAGGACCTTCTGCTCCTAGGACCGGAAGATGCCTTTCCCGAAAACCCCGACCAGATTTATCTGTATGCGGAAAGCGTTGGGGGATCGACATATAGACCTGGCATCGATCATGAGCATCTGTTCGCAGCATGCTGCTGCGTAGGCGGCGGAGACGAAACCCATCGACCGATTCTCGAGGCGAATATCGAAAAGGCCCTGGAGACCGGCAACGCCGAAACTGTCTTCGACTCTCCTGCAGTGAAGCTGGAAACGAAAGACGGCAAGGTGTCTGCGGTAGTATGCAAAAACCTGCAGGATGGCACCTACACGCGTTATGCTGCCTCGAAGGGTGTGATTCTTGCTTCGGGTGACTACAGCTATAACGACGAGATGCTTCAAAAGTATGCTCCCTGGGTGTATGCCCACAAGGATAACTACCTTTTCTCTCACGAAGGAATGGACTGCAAAGGAAACCACGCAAGCACTGGCGATGGCCAGAAGCTCGGAATCAGCGTCGGCGGACACCTTGATATCGCCCCCCATGCAATCATGGCGCATATCTTCCAATTCGGCGTCGAAAACTTTATCGAGCTGAACGAGCGCGGAGAACGCTTCTGCAATGAAGACCTCAGCATGACAAACATCGCGAAAGTAATACTGAATCAGCCTGGAAGTAAAGTCTTCCAAATTATCGACGCCAAGGCGAACGACTACTATCCGATTGACGAGATGCTTCCCATGATGAGAGGCTCTGACGGTGAGATGTACTCTGCAGAGGCGGACACCCTCGAAGAACTCGCCGCCAAGCTTGGATTCGATAATGACGCCGCAAGCACCTTTGTGGCCAGCATCGAAAGATACAATGAACTTTGCGAAAAAGGGCATGACGACGACTTCGGAAAAGCCGCCGAGAAAATGCATCCGATTATCGAGCCTCCGTTTAAGGCGGTAACTTACGATACGCTCAAGCATACGTCCGTCGAAGATGTAAGCTGCATGCGTCTTCTTGTCACCATGGGCGGTCTTGTCACCGATACAAACGCACGAGTTCTTGACGACGACCTGAATCCCATCCAGGGGCTGTATGCGGTTGGAAACGTTCAAGGTGGCAGGTTCGTCGACGATTATCCGTTCAGCCTGTCGGGCGCCAGCCACGCAGCCGCACTAACTTATGGTTACCTTGCCGGCGAGCACATTGTAAACGGCGAAACCGCGGAATAGTCCATTCAACCAAATCGTATCACGACCCTCCCTCCCGAGCACGTACGACGCATGCGGTCGCCCCCTCCCAGGCCGCATGCGTCGACGCTGCCGTATCTCCACGGCCCCATCACACTAAGGGTGCATGAATAAAGAAAAGCCCTCTGGCATGGGATTATTTAGAACGTTGATTTGCAAGAGAAGTTAGCGGAACGTGCCAGCAAAAACATTGGAAAGCTGATGCCTTGCCGCTTGGCGATGTCTGCATGAAACTTGATTAATATAGTAAAAGAAGCGTGCCTATGCTGAAATAATGCACGGCAAAGGCAAATCATGCGGCTCGGTTGGAACCTGATTAACCCGCTGCGTTTCGAATGCCACACCGATGATTTCGACATTGGCTCCAGGATTTTTTTCACGTGAAACGAGCCTGAGGTATTCATCGTAATTGCCACCGCCGTACCCCAGGCGTTGAAAGTCGTTATCGAATGCGACCATGGGTACGATTGCCGCATCAATGAATCCAGGTGCACAAATAGGGAAATCGGAAACTGATCCATCGTCTTCCGCAAAGCGTTTAAGAGGGTTAGCGATAAATGGCACGTTTCCATCTTGCCAAGCCCGGTATTCGACCGAGCGCATATACATGCGAGGGGTAGAACCTTTTATATTCATGCAAGGGAAAACCACGGTTAACTTTTGCGTATAGCACCAGGCAATGAAATCCTCAAGGTTGACCTCGCTTTTCATTGGGGCATATACAGCGACCGTCGAACCTGCGCTCAGGTATGCGAGTTGATTCTCGAGCTTCCGGCAAATGGCATGTGAGGCTTGTTCCCGGGCGGAAGCTAACATGGCGTCACGCCGGGTAAGCACCTCGTGGCGGAGTTCCTTCTTAATATGTATCGCATCGTTTTGCATGACCGAAGTATAACGCGTGTTCGGCAAGAGAAGAATTTGCTCCTGTTTCAATGTGTCCCCGAGTGTGATTCCTTGGTCTATTTGAGTTCAGATTGATCGGGGTATCAACGAAGACGAATTCTGCCTCTCGGTGGCATAATTGCCGTTCCCTTTGTTTTCACACCTCCTGCTTTAAGGCCAATAGCTCACGCATCTCATGAGAATTAATGCAAAATACGAGGCCATAATCGAGTTGGAAAAATCTTTAAAAAAGTCTTTGCAAATCTTAGGAAAGCTTGTTATTATAGACGAGCTGACAAAGCAACGCGCCGTTACCTCAGCTGGATAGAGGGACTGACTACGAATCAGTACGTCGGGGGTTCGAATCCCTCACGGCGCACCACTTAAATGTTTAAGCCGCTCAAACGAGCGGCTTTTTGTTTCACAGATATTTCGCGAGTCTTCGCCGCGCGTCTCCTTCCTATCCGTTACGGTGCGCTCATTAAGCTCCTTGTCGATGCCGAAACTGCTGGTCTTAACCTTAATAATGATCTCACCATCGATGGCAATGGTCACGCCTTGAAGTTTGCCGACAAAGGTATCGCCCTTTGGGGACATGCGCTCGTGCTTAAGGATGTCAATGCAAGCATGGCTGGCATTGGCTCCACCCCGTATACCGCCGAGTGGAATTGGATGTCTGTGTGCACAAACAAGGATGCCTCGCCCACGCTCGATGACGCTACGCTTACCATGGATGGCGTTGGCGCCGGCAACGTTCATGCCATCTATTGCTGCAACAACAATAAGCTCAACTTGAAGAATGGCTCTAATCTCACCATTGAGAACTACAAGCAGGACGCTCTTGAGTGGGATGGCGGCGACGGCGGCTACAATGTGAACATCGAAGGCGGCTCTACCTACACCTCTGGCCACTGCCGTTCTGGCTTTACGGGCACGTTTATCGTCACGGTCGACAACTCCACGGTTACGGCCAACAACAAACAACGCTTTTACAGACATCATCTTCACTGGCAAGGGCGAGTTCAAGAGCGCAAATGTTCAGATTTCTGGTACCTAGGGCACGAGCTGCTGGTATACCGCCAAGGAGCAGCAGCTCGTCGATGGTTTGGACGTTCGATGGTTGACATGCCGATGAAGACTGCACTGCCAAATGGGACGATGATGCCGAGCTTGCAACCTTCATGACGCTGTTCGGCAAATGGACCAAGAATGCAGACCCTGATCAGTAATGCCGCATGTAATCAACCCACATCTTCGCTTGTTATCGCGCCGCGGCTATCCTGACTTTTCGCCATGCAAGCGCCCTATGAAGAAATATAGCGCTTTACGTTTTACGCGGGGGGGGGTGACATATCATCAAAAATCAATTTGTTGCGCAACTTCTGAGCGGTTCTCCCCAAAGCCGCAAATCCATGGTTTTTCTTGGGCGTGACGGCCGTTAAACGGGCTTTACAGGGCGCGGAAGTGGCCTTTGACCCATCTTTTACCTTAAAAATCAACTGAGTCCGCGTCCAAGTGTTAAAATCGCAGGTTGAGGAGCTGTCTTTGATACCCCTGGTTCACTCCTTTTAGGAACTAATCTTTCTGAGGTGTCGCAAAGGAGCTGCTCAAGCCACGAAGGCAACCGATTGAAGGTTAATACGGTTGATGGGGGACGGAAATGACTGAAAGAATGAGGGAAAAAACAAGAAGAGAAAGTGTGGCAGACCGCTACTCTTTCGGACACAAGGCTCTTTCGGTAGTGCTCTCGGTGGTGCTGCTGGGCTTCGGTTGGCCGGCGGTGAACCCGTCGGAGACTTTCGCGAGCGATGAATCGGCGCAGGCTGATCAGGTGCAAGCTGAAGTCGCGCAACCTGAAGAGACTCAAGCCCTGGAAGAGACGGCAGGCGATTCTGCTGCAACGGCCTTGGCGACTGCCGACGAGGTCGCTCCGGTTGCTACCCCCGACGAGCAGGCTGCTGCCGAGTCGGTAGCTGACAAGCCGGCAACGGCATCGGCGCCGAGCGCTTCCGGTGAGGAAAGGGTTTCTGCTGAGGGGAATGCCGTGGAAGAAGATTCCGCGGTAGACAACCAAGGCTCTTCGCGGGGGGGGGGCTGCTGTCCAGGCGAAAACCGAATATGACATTTCGCTTGTGTTGAAAAACGCCTCAATCAAGAAGGCCGACGGCACCGATGAACTCGTGAGCTTGCCCGCCACGAAGGTCGCGGTTTCCGCCGATAAAGATTTCAAATTCACGGTTGTGCCCGATTCTGCCTGTAAGCCGAATCGCGTGCTTGTAAACGTTGCTGGTCAGGAATCCCCCCTTACCCCTGACGCCGATGGCGTTTACGTTGTTGCATCGAGCGATATTGCCAAGGGCGCAACGTTGACCGTTGAAGCCGGCTCTGCTCTTGGAAACGTTAGCACCGTGCTTGGTGGAGTGCTTGGCGGTGGCGCTGCTGCTGCGAGCGATGTGCGCGGCAGCGCAGACTACACGATTGCTATAGGAAAGACCGTAACTATTAATGGTTCTGGTTACGGCTTCGGTGATAGTTGGGAATCCAATGAGGAGTCGGTTGCTACAGTTTCAGGCAGAGGTAGCTCCGCAACTGTGACCGGAAAAGGTGCCGGCACCGCTGTTATCACGCATACCTACGGCACCTTAGCCTCTAAAGAAGAGACGTTCATCGTCGAAGTTCAGCCCGCCACGCCTGCTCGGGCTATCTCTATTTCTGGCAGCGATACCGTTACGCAGTTCTCAGACATTCAGCTGGCGGCGACGGTCGTTCCTGCGGAGGCTGCGGGAACGTATGAATGGTCCTCGTCTAATGAAGACATCCTGACGGTCGACAACAACGGTAACGTTACGGGCGTTCGCCAAGGAACGGCAACGGTCACGGTTTCGTTCATAAGTGCTGTCGACGGTTCGGAAGTTTCTGCGTCTAAAGATGTGACGGTTACCGCAACGAAAGATGTGACTGATCAAGCGAGCGTTTACTATCTGCTCGATCCCGATAAAGACGCCAACTCGAATGACTCTGGCCACTGGGCCTCGGAACCGCTTGGCATCGCAATGGTGAATACCACTGGTGCTACATGGACGGGCGGCAAGAATTGCTTCGATAACGTGGACCAGCGCGTTGTTTCGTGGCCCAATGGCACCAACGTTGTGCCGAGGGGTTCTGACGCTTGGAATGAAATCTTCGAGAACTATAGGGCGACTATCCAGGCTCAGCTTCCGGGCGTCACCTTTACTAAGGATGATGTTGAAGAAATCGCTCTTGTTCCCGCAAAGATCTCGAAGAACAACGGGACCAATCCCGACATGCATCTTGATTGCAATGTCTCCATCAAATGCAAGAATGTTGCACTGGTAAAGTATTACCTGCGCGATGCAGGCAGTACGCAGTTTGAGCAAAAGGGATCCAAGAACTATATTTCCGGTAACGCCACCCAGCCTTCCGATGTAATGAATGAGCAGTTCCCTGAAACCAAGACGGTTGATGGCGTAACCTACACATTCTCTGGCTGGTATTTGGACCAAAGCTTCACGCAGCCTGCAACGTTCCCGTATACGGTTAACAGCTCTATGAACTTCTATGCCAAGTACGTGGGCGGTTTCCAAGTTACCTATGACCTTGCTGGCGGTTCATGGAACAACTCCGATGCAACCACGTATATTGCCCAGGAAGGTTCGACGCAAACGGTGAAGAGCGAGCCCACTCGCGAGGGATACAAATTCACCGGTTGGACCATCGAAGGCCTGCCTGATACTACCGCGCTTAAGAGCGGCGATACCTTCGCTATGCCCGCAGGCAACGTAACCATCACGGCAAACTGGCAGGAGCTTCTTTCCTATCGGGTTAAATATCTTGAAAAAGGCACCGAAAAACAGCTCGCCGACCCAGATACTCGATATGGCGAGCAAGGTGATAAGGTTTCCGCAGATGCGAAGACCATTGACGGCTATCACCTTGCAGATGGATGCTCCAGCCCTATTGAGAAAACCCTCGAAACCAGCGATAACGACATCACCTTCTGGTATGAGAAGGATTCTGCTGAATACACAGTGAACTACTACCTGAATGGTACCGAACAAAAGGTTGCCGACTCTGAAACAAAGAGCGCTCCTTGGGGCACCCAGGTAAAGGCGTCTGATCTTGCGAAGGATATTGACGGGTATACCGCCGTGCCTAACCAAGATGCGACCATTACCGTTGATCTTAACGGTAGCAATTCCATCAACGTGTACTACTATCAGAACGTTTCCCTCAAAGCCAATTCTGCAGAAGTGACCTACAACGGAAAAGACCAGAGTGTTTCTGGCTTTACCGGTGCGCCCGAAGGTGCTGATTTCTCCAACATTACCGTTGGCGCACACGGCACCGATGCAGGTACGTACGATGCTCAATTTGTCAACGGCACCGTTGGTACCGTTGACAAAACCGAGAAATATATCGTTGTAAGCGCCGAGGATGGCAAGCTCGTGATCGGCAAAGCCAAGGTTACCCTGAAGTCCGCCGACCTGAGCAAGAAGTACGACGGCACCGCGCTCGAAAACGGCGGCACCGCGCTTGCGACCGAGGCCGGCTTCGTCGAGGGCGAGGGCGCGACGTATACGTTCACGGGCTCCCAGACCCTTGTTGGGTCTTCGGCCAACGCGTTTGACTACACGCTGAACGAGGGCACCAAGGCCGAGAACTACAACATCGATAAGACCGAAGGTAAGCTGACCGTTACCGACCGTGAAGAGGCCGACAAGTACGAGATTACGGTGACCGCCAATTCCGCGACGGAGACCTACGACGGAACTGAAAAGACCGTCTCTGGCGTGACCGTCTCTGGCGTGACCGACACTACATTCACCAACGACAAGGGTGCTCGATTCACCGTTGAGGGCCTCAGCGCAAGCGTGTCTGGAACCGATGCGGGCGAGTATGCGAACGAGGTCAGCGGCACCCCTGTCGTTAAGGATGCAGCGGGCAACGATGTGACCTCCCAGTTCAAGGTTAAGACAGTTAACGGCAAACTTGTCATCGACAAACGCGCCGTGACCATTAAGCCCAAGGATGCCACCAAGGCCTACGACGGCGAGCCTCTTAAGGCTACCGAGTGGGAGGTTGTATCGGGTTCGTTCGTCAACGGTCAGAGCATCGCCGACCCACAATACGGCGGCTCGCAGACCGTGCCCGGATCCAGCGAAAGCTCGATTACGACGTGGGGCTATGCCGAGGGTACCAACGCCGATAATTACAGAATCACGGCAGCGAAGGGGTCGCTGACCGTTACCGACCGCGCTGACGGTGAGAAATACAAGATTGCGGTGACTGCCAATTCCGCCGAGTTCACCTACGACGGCAACGAGCATGCGGTCGAAGGTTTCGAGACCCTCGAGTTCACGGTCGACGGCAACGAATACACCGTGTCGGGCCTCAGCGCGAGCGTGTCAGGAACCGATGCGGGCACCTATCCCAACAACGTTACCGGCACGGCCAAGGTTACTGACGCTGCGGGTAATGACGTGACCTCCCAGTTCTCCGTGACCACCGAGAGCGGTTCGCTGGTAATCAATAAAGCCAAGGCTACTATTGCTCCCAAAGACGCGACCAAGGCCTACGACGGCACCGATCTTAAGGCGAGCGAATTTGTAACCGAGGGATTCGTGAAGGATCAGGGCGTCAAGGGCGCTACCTTTACTGGTTCCCAGCTGAATGTGGGTAAGAGCAAGAGTGGCATCGATGGCTACGTTCTCGCCGACGGAACGAACGCCAATAATTACGACATAACGAAAGGAACGGGCAACCTCGAGGTAACTCCGGTCAGCGATGAAGTGACCGTTACCATTACGGGCAACTCCGCGACCCTGAAATACGATGGAACCGAGCAGTCCGTGACGGCCTATACCGTTGCATGCTCCAATGGCTTGTATACCGCCAACGACTTCGATTTCACTGGCGCTGCTGTTGCCAAGGGCACGAACGTCGGTACCTACAAGATGGGCCTCGAAGCCGACCAGTTCTCCAATACGAGCGCGAACTTCACGAACGTGACGTTTGTGGTTGAAAACGACGGCTCGCTGACCATTTCCCCGCGAGAGGTTGTTTTGACATCTGATTCTGCTGAGAAGAGCTATGACGGAACTGCGCTTACGAAAAACGAGCAGTCCAATGTGAAGGTGTCTGGTGACGGCTTCGCCAAGGGCGAGGGCGCGAGCTTTGACATTACTGGTTCTCAGACGAATGCTGGGTCGAGCAAGAATACGTTCACGTACACCCTGAACGAGGGCACGCAATCTGCTAATTACGAGATTACTCAGCTCGAGGGCGACTTGACGGTCAATGCCATTACCTCGCCCGTTGTTGTTACTGTTGTTGGTGACACCAAGCAAGCAACCTATGACGGTGAAGAGCATACGGCCGAGGGCTATACCTTCGCTTCGGATAATAAGCTGTACACGCAGGACAAAGTGAACTTCTCTGGCAAAGCGAAGGCTAATCGCACCGATGCCGGTACGACCACCATGGGTCTCGAGGGTCAATTCACCAACGCTGATACGACCAACTTCAAAAACGTGACTTTTAAGGTAACCGATGGCTTTGTTCAGGTTGACAAAGCTCAAGTGACCCTTAAATCCGCCGATTTGAACAAGAAGTACGATGGTACCGCGCTCAAGAACGGAGACAATGCGCTCGAGACCGAGTCTGGCTTCGCTAAGGGCGAGGGTGCAACGTACGAGTTTACGGGTTCCCAGACCGTCGTCGGATCTTCGCCCAACGCGTTCAACTACACGCTGAACGAGGGCACCAAGGCCGACAACTATACCATTACGAAGTCCGAAGGCACGTTGACCGTTACCAATCGCGACGCGAAGTACGAGATCGAGGTTGAGTCGAACTCCGCCGAGTTCACATACGACGGCAACGAGCATACGGCCGAGGGCTTCAAGACCCTCGAGTTCACGGTCGACGGCAACAAATACACCGTGTCGGGTCTCAGCGCGAGCGTGGTCAAGACCGATGCGGGCACGTACTCCAACGCCATCACAGGCACAGCCAAGGTCGTTGACGCCTCGGGCAACGACGTGACCGATCAGTTCTCCGTGACCACCAAGAGCGGCTCGCTGGTAATTAAGCAGGCTTCTGTGCATATGAAGTCCGCTTCCGGCGAGTGGGTCTATGACGGCAACGAGCACGCCAAGCATGAGATGGAATCTGTGACCGGCTTTGCCAAGGGTGAAGGCGCGACGTATTCCTATACGGGCGCAATCACGAATGCGGGCACCGTCCAGAATATGTTCATCTACACGCTGAACGAGGGCACCAAGGCCAGCAACTATACGTTTGACGACCCTGAGTACGGTACTCTTAAGGTGACTCCGGTCAGCGATGAGGTGACCGTGACTATCAAGGGCAACACTGCGACCGAGACCTACGATGGCACTGAGAAGACGGTGCGCGATTACGGCTTCGAAGCCTCCAATGATCTGTATGGGACTGGAGACTTCGTCTTCACTGGCGCTGCTGTTGCCAAGGGCACGAATGTTGGTACCTACAAGATGGGTCTCGATAAGGACCAGTTCTCCAATACGAGCGCGAACTTCTCGAACGTGACGTTCGTGGTTGAAGATGGCTGGCTCAAGATTGAGGGCGGCGAGATTGCCGCAAACGACGTCGCTTGGACTACGCAAGACGTGCAGAAGGTGTATGACGGCAAGCCGCTTTCGGCCTTCGCCGCTCGTGCGACCGATAAGCATGGCAATGAGCTCAATGTCGAATACAGTATCGATGGCGAAGCGTGGACTTCTGACCCGGCCGAGATTAGTCTGACGCATTTCGGCTCCCAGAAGGTGCTGCTGCGCGCCACGGGCTCCAACTACGCTGCTGGTCAATACGCTACGAGCTCTGAAAATATCATGATTAAAAAGCGTCCTGTCACGTTGACTTCTGCCAGCGCGAACAAGGTGTATGACGGCAAGCCTCTTACCAATGACACTGTCACCTCCACTCCGCTTGGCGTGGACGTTGGTTTCCTCGATGGCGAGGGCGTGACTTGCAACGTCACCGGCTCTCAAACGAATGTTGGCGAGAGCGACAACGAGTTCACGTACACATTCAATGAGGGTACGAACGAAAGTGACTACCTGGTTACGTTCAAGTTCGGCAAGTTAATCGTAAATCAGGACGATACCGAGGTCGTCGTTACTATCACCGAGCACAGCGGAGCCTTCGAATACGATGGAACCGAGAAGACGGTGAGTGGCTACGACTTCAGCGCTTCCAATGAGCTGTATAAGAATAACGACTTCGAGTTCGCGGGCAACGACTCTGTGAGCGCGACCAACGTCGGCACCTATGACATGGAGCTTAAGTCCGAGAACTTCAAGAACACGAACGGCAACTTCTCCAAGGTGACGTTCGTAGTCGTCGACGGCCAGCTCACCATTACCCCGAAGAGCGTTGACCCCGAAGCCGGCAAGGGCATGAGCGTTGGCAAGCTTCCTAATGTCACGTACAACGGGAAGTCCCAGAAACAGAAGCCCGAGGTGAAAGACGGCAACACGCTGCTTACGGAGGGCATAGACTATACGCTCGTATACAGCAAAGACACGACCAATGTCGGCACCGTGACCGTGACCGTCGAGGGCAGGGGCAATTACGCCGGTGAGGCCGAGGTGACCTATGAAATCATGAAACGCCAGGTGACTCTCGAGTCCGCGAGCGCTTCCAAGGTCTACGATGGCACGCCGCTCACTAAGCCTGAGGTCACCGTGGGTGGCGACGGCTTCGTCGAAGGCGAAGTGTCTGGCCTTAAGGCGATTGGCACTGTAACGAATGTGGCCGATGGCGAAGTCGACAATGAAATCGTTTGGGATTGGGCCGAAGGCTTTGGCGAGGGCAACTATGACATCACCAAGACCGAGGGCAAGCTGAGTATTGAGCCTCAGTCGGTCGACCCCGACAATCCGGAATCCTATACCGGTATTAAAGTTGGCGAGCTGTCTGACCTTCCGTATAAAGGCAAAGACCAGTTCCAAGAGCCCATGGTTACCGACGCGAAGGGCAACCTGCTCGTTAAGGATCGCGACTACACGCTCGCCTTCGATGGCGATGCCAGGAACGTGACCGATGCTGGTGTTTCCGTGACGGTTTCGGGTATTGGCAACTACAAGGGTGATTTCTCGCGTAGCTACAAGATTCTTCCGCGTGAAGTGACTGTTAAGTCCGCGAGCGCTTCCAAGGTCTACGACGGCACGCCGCTCTTCTCTCATGATGTTGTTGTGACCAGCGCCGCTGGTTTCGTCGAGGATGACGTGGCGAGCATGACGGCGCCTAATTCCATCACGGAAGTTGGGTCGATTACGAACGAGATTGTCATCAAGTGGTCGAATGACGTTGCGGCTGGTAACTATGTCGTCTCTAAGGAAGAAGGCGTTCTCGAGGTAACTCCTAAATCGGTGATCGCGGAAGGCTTCTCCGTTGAGGGTTTGAACGACGTTACTTACAACGGTCTTGCTCAACGGCAGGAGCCGACCGTCAAAGACGGCGACAAGACGCTGACGAAGGACAAGGATTACACGCTGTCCTTCACCGAGAATGTCACGAATGCCGGCACGGTTCGCGTTACCGTTACAGGCAAGGGCAATTACGCTGGTAGCGCCGATGTGGCCTATCAGATTTTGCCTGCCAAGCTTATTGTGACCACTCCGTCTGATTCGACGGTCTACAACGGCAAGCCCCTTACGGCCGAAGGCGGTGTCGAAGGCTTCGTCAACAACGAGACTGCGGTCTTCGAGACCACCGGTTCCCAGACCGAGGTCGGCGAGAGCGAGAACACCTACGCGATTTACTGGTCGGATGAGGGTACCACCGCCAAGCGCAGCAACTATACGGTCGAGGAGCATATCGGTACGCTTACCGTGACTGAATATGCAGACGAAATCGTGGCTGTTGCCAATGATGTGACCATGACCTACGACGGCATGCCGCATCGCGCTGAGGTTACCGTGACAGGTGTTCCCGAGGGTTATTCCGTGAAGGCGGCCTGGTCTGGCGCCGAGGCTACCGACGTGACTGGTGCCGACGGCTTGGTCGCCAATGTTGATGAAATCGTTGTCGTGAACGCCGAAGGCAAGGATGTTACGGACAGCCTGAAGATTACCAAGAAGCCTGGCAAATTGGTGATTGAGCCCAAGGAGCTCACCGTGGTTACGATGGGCGCGAGCAAGCCGTACGACGGCACGCCCCTCACAGCCAACGGCAAAATCGAAGGCTTCGTCAATGGCGAGACTGCGGCCTTTGCTGTGATCGGTTCCCAGACCGAGGTCGGCGAATGCACCAACGCTTACACAATCGAGTGGTCCGGCAATGCCAAGCAGGGCAACTACACGGTCAAGGAGGAGCTGGGCAAGCTCGAAGTGACGAAGAGCCAAGCGGCGATCGTAATCGTGCCGAAGGGCGGCAAGAAGACCTACGACGGCACCCCGCTTGTGAGCGAGGGCGCTGATGCCTATGGTCTGCCCGCTGGGTTTACATGCGAGGCAACGACCAAAGGTTCCGTTACGAACGTGGGAAGCGCCGTTGCCGAGATTGATACGTATGCCATTAAGAACGCCGATGGGAAGGACGTTACCGACCAATTCGGCAACGTGAGCACTGGATTCGCCACGCTCCTGGTGACCAAGCGTCCCGTGACCGTGGTTTCGGAGGACGCTTCCAAGGTCTACGACGGCACGCCGCTCACTAAGCACGAGGCCGATGTAACCGAGGGCAGCATGGTTGACGGCGAGAGCTTCGTGTATGAATTCACGGGCACCCAGACCGTTGCGGGCGAGAGCGCCAACTCCTTCATAATTAGTGCGGGAGACGGCACGAATCTTGACAACTACGAGATTACCAAGCAGGACGGCACGTTGAAGGTCGAGCCGAAGGGTATCGTGCCCGGCGAGGACAACGGGATGAAGGTTACCAAGCCCGTCGACAAGGTCTACAACGGCAAGGAGCAGAAGTTCGTCCCCGTTGTGACTGACGGCGAGAAGGTGCTCGTCGAAAACGTTGACTACGTCGTTACGTACACCGACGCTCTCGATTTCGAGGGCGACGCTGCAGCGAAGGACGACTTCACCAACGTGACTGGCGACGTCTTCGTTACCGTTGAGGGTATTGGCAACTACACTGGCAGCCTCACGCAGAACTATCAGATCACGCCGAAGCCTTACACGGTTACGACGGTTTCGGGCAGCAAGGTGTATGACGGCACGCCTCTTGAGGGTGCGTCGCTCGAAGGCAACTTCGTTGGCGGCTTGGTGAATAACGACGATGCGACGTTCGTGGTTACCGGCACGCAGACCGAGGTTGGCGTTTCCGACAACACGTATACGCTTGAGTTCGTTGACGAGCAGATGGCCAAGAACTACAAGCTCGTTAAGGAAGACATCGGCACGCTTACTGTGGTGAAGGATGAGAGCGAAGCTTCGCAGAATTCGAACGGTAATGGCGAGTCGAAGAACAAGGGCGCTCTGCCCAAGACGGGCGACATGACGTTGGCTACGCTGCCCTTCGCCCTGGCGGTTGTAGCAGGTGCTGTGCTTTGCGTGGCGCCTGTTGCCCGCCGCCGCTCGAAGTTCTAGAGCGAACGTAGCGGCGAACTGGGTTTAAGCCTGCGGGATCGAAAGGGTTGCGTCTAAGCGGCGTAGCCGGTTTCTTCGAAATCGTGGGCTTTCCCAGAAGGCCTTGTGCGAATACATCAAGGCAATAGGGTATAAAAACCCGGTCGAGTACAGCTCGGCCGGGTTTTTTTGTTGCCTCATTCGGCGGCGAGTCAGGCTTCGAAATTGAAAAGGGTCACTCAAACAAAACAAGGGCCATTTGCTTAAATATGCATTTCTACCTCGACTTTCTACTGATGGAGCGTATGAATAGCCCGATAACCTGCTACAGTCCACTCTATAAAAGTGGAACTGCCATGGCTTGCTTCAATCCGGATTGAACGGCGCCGCGCTTAAACGCCGCTTCGCGCACCGAGTGGCGCGATATGGAAAACCCGACCAGGCATACGTCCGGTCGGGTTTTCTTTTTTTGTGATGCTTGAGGTTTGGCTGCGTTTGGGCCGCTTGCTCGTGAACGCGCTGGCTGCCCTCGTGTCGTTTGATGGCTCTTGGCGTTCGGCTTCAGTATGCTGCTTCCGATTGAGTGCGGAAGTGGAAGGATCCAAGGCGGGCATCACCTTCGAATGTCCGCCTTGCTCCATGTGTCTTTACGGATTGCACTGCTTGCAGGGCGAATAGCCTTTCGAAATAAGCTCATCGCGCGTAGCTGTGGCCTCTTGTTTGTTGTTGTCGGCTATGTCGTTGACCGAAGAGCAGGTTGGTCGGTGAAATTTCATGCTCTTGGTGTTGAGTACGTATTCTTGCGACCCATATGAGGTGGCCGAGCCTTCCTCGGAACCCGCGCCGTTGCTGGTATTCTTTGCGTCGCTCGAACTGGTTGCGTTGTTTGCCTGGTTGGTCCGGCTCTTTTCGGTATTGCCCTTCGGGGTCGTAGTATTCGTGCTCTCCGAGCGAGCATTTCCATTGGGGCTTTTGGCAGATGCGTTGTTGGCTTCTTTGCCGGTCGCGTTCGGCGCCGTGCCCGCGCCGGTAGTGGTTGCCTCGCCACCGGTCGCCACATGTGGCACGTCGCTCGACTCACGACTTTTGCCCGTGACGTAATCGATTTCCACGCCGGGTTCCACGTTGTACACGAACACGTTGAAGCGAATGGCCTGCCCGCCATCTTCGATCGATTCCGCTTCCATTTGCACGCCGCGTGCCACGAGGTCGTTCGCGGCAAAAATGGGCGTCACGCGATAGAGCACGTGGTTGCCCGTTTGCTTCACGTAATTGGCCACGATGTTTTCGTAATAAGTCATGCCAACAGAATTCATGGTGCGCGTGCCCGTGATGAGGTTTTTCTCGTTAGCGTCTTCTCCGCAAAGCTGATGCGCGATCAGGTGGCTGCGGTTGTAGGGCATTTCCTGGTCAACGAAGTCGTAGCGGTGCTGCTCCCAGCCGCTTGGGTGCACCTGCGAAATGTCGCCGCGAGGCGCGTTGCTCAACGTGTCGGTACCGATGCGCGCGAATGCCGCGCCGCAGCGCCCTTCGAAATCGAGGTCGGAGAATTCCATGAATGCGTCGCGTTTGAAGTCGTCGTCGGTAAAGCCTGGCTCGCTGTTGTTGACGTCAATGCAAAGCGCGCCCGAGTATTCGGGAATGTCGGCAATCTGCATGGCGGCGGGGTTGCTCGTTTGGGCGCCGCTGAAAGAGTCACTCTCGCATGCGGCGAGCGGCAACGTGCAGCACAGCGCAAGGGCGATGGCGGCAAACAGCGCCGCAAAACGCGCAGGTATGGTGCGAGATTCATGCTCGCGAGAAGGTATCTGCATCAAAGCGATGCCTTTCTACATTGGTTGTAATAAACGCGGGCGTTCTGTTCTCGAATTATGGGTGACCCCGCGAAGTGCGAGGGCTATTGTATCGCGCACAGCGGTGCTGCAAGGGGCGTGCTACGATGATGCGATCTCATTGAGGAAACATGTCGTGCTGGCGCAGCCGCTTTGTATGGCGGGGTGAAGAAAATCGCACTCTTACAGTGCGATTTCGAGTTAAAATTGCACTGTAAGAGTGCGATTTGAAAGGTGGTGCTTCATGGAGCGGCTCTACGAGTACATGAATCGTCAACTGAAAAGCGTAAACGATGAATTTCACCGATATATGTACGACAAAATCAACTGGGGCAATCGCATGCTTGGTTTGGTCGGGCCACGTGGCGTTGGCAAAACGACGCTGTTTTTACAACATATCAAGGAACATCACTCGACGGATGACACATTGTATGTTTCGGCCGAACATATGTATTTTGCCAACCATTCCTTGTATGGCCTGGCAGAGGAGTTTTTTAAAAACGGCGGCAAATATCTTTTTATTGATGAGGTTCATAAATACGAAGGCTGGTCGCGCGAACTCAAGCTCATGTACGATTCCCTTCCTGGTTTGCATGTGTACTTCACAGGCTCCTCGGTTCTTGATATCGAGAAAGGCGAGGCCGACTTGAGTCGCCGTGCGCCGAAATACCTTATGCAGGGAATGTCGTTCCGAGAATACTTAGCCGTTCGTCACGGCGTGCATGCTCCGTGCCTTACGCTTGCGGACATACTTGCGCATAAGGAGGAAATTCCTGGGGTCGAACACCCGTTGCCCTTGTTCAAAGACTATTTGCGTTGCGGCTATTATCCCTTTGGCGACGACGAACAGTTCGATATTGAGCTTGGACAGGTCATTGCACGAACGCTCGAGGTTGATATTCCCCAGTTTGCGGGCATGACGGCGGCGACCGGCCGCAAATTGAAGCGGCTTATGGCGATAGTGAGTACGTTGGCTCCCTTCAAACCGAATATGACAAGCTTGGGTAGTCAAATTCAAGTGAGTCGAAACAACGTCGAAGATTACCTGCTGTATATGGAGAAAGCGGGCATGGTTGCGCAGCTGCGCACGAATGCGGGCGGGCTTGGCGCGCTTGGAAAAACTGAGAAAGTGTATCTCGACAACACCAATATTCTGTACAACCTCAGTGAAGGAAGTGAAGATATTGGCAATGTGCGAGAGACATTCTTTTTCAACCAAATGCGCGTGGGGCACAAGGTGACCGCATCGAAGATTTCCGATTTCGAGATCGATGGGCTTACGTTCGAGGTGGGCGGAAAGAACAAGGGTCAAAATCAAATTGCCGAAGCCAAGCATGGATACGTCGTGAAAGACGATATTGAGTTTTCCTACGGAAACGTTATCGCGCTTTGGGCATTGGGACTCATGTATTGACGCGTCTTTTGCCAAATTCGATCGAAATCACGTCGTGCTCTGCTTCGCTTCGCATTTCGTCCTGCTACTTTCAGCCTTTCTCCCTCGGGGCTTTCGTCTGCCTGCTTGCTTATTCCGCAAATTTCAGCAGCTCGGCGGGCGTGTCGATGAGCGCGCCGGGGTTGTTGCTCGTAAGGTGATCGAGCGTTTGGTAGCCCCATTTCGCGCCAATGGGGAATGCGCCAGCGTTGTTCGCGACCTGCATGTCCACGTCGGAATCGCCGACATACGCCACGCGCTCGATTGGCACGTCGAGCGTTTTCGCGACGAGCGTGAGGCCTTTCGGGTCGGGCTTGCGCGGCACAGGACCATCGCCAAGCGCGAAATCCATGAGGTCAGCGAAGTAATGCTTGGTTAGAATTTGCACACCGCCGTCGTATTTGTTCGATAGCACGGCGAGTTTCATGCCGCGCGCCTTCAGCTCGGTCAAAGTGTCGAGCATGCCGTCGTACGCGGTCGTTTTCTGGTTGCCCACTTCGTCGTAGCGCGTTTTCCACCAGGCGAGCGCCGCTTCGGTGGCGTTGTTGTTCAGGTCTTGCGGCAGCGCTTGCAGAATAAGCGAACGCAAGCCGTTGCCGATCATGGCCAAGATTTCCTCGGTGGTGTGCGTGGGGTAGCCGAAGTGCGTGAGCGTTTCGTTGGTCACGTTGACCAAATCGGGCAGCGAATCGAGCAGCGTGCCGTCCATGTCGAACACGAACGCCTCGAGCGGTTCGTGGGTGCGAAGCAATTCCATCGTGGGATCCTTTCGTGTTGGCGCGGCCGTGCCGCGCAGGTTTTGACCGGCTCGCAGTATACCTGTCGCATTTGACGCGCATGTGGTGGGTGTTTTCCGAAAAGGGTCGGCATGCTCGGCAGGACTGGTCGCTCGTTCGAGAAAGGGGTCGGCCTGCGGGCATATTCGTTTGCTCGTTTGAGGGAATGCCAGTTTGTTCGGGCTCCCTCGAGGCTCGTTTGCTCGAGAGGGGTCGGCTGGTCATGCAGGTTCGTCATCGTGCTCGGCGGGACTGGTTTGTTTGGTGGGGTCAGCCTGCTCGGACCGTCGAGTTGCTCGGTGCGTCTTTAGGCGATCGTTATGGACATCGGTTGGGTTTCGTTCCGCGCATGTTTCGTCTCGCGTTCGCTGTTTTTCGATATCGAGCGTTGCGCCCCTTGGCCGTCGCGCGTTCCGCCTCGCGAACGCCCTAAGGCTTCTGTTGCTTTCTCGCCGCACCTGGAAATTGCCGCGTGAGCATGTATTATGAATAGTCGCAAAATACAACGAAGAGAAGGATGCGTTCATGCAGATTTTCGTGACCAAAGACTATCAGGAAATGAGCGAAGCCGCCGCCGACATGATTGTCGACCTGGTCGAGGAAAAACCTGGCTGCGTGTTGGGCTTGGCCACCGGCTCCACGCCTGAGGGCCTCTACGCCGAAATCGCCAAGCGCCACGAAGCCGAGGACATCGACTTCTCGCGCGTTGCAACGTTCAACCTAGACGAATACCGCGGCCTGCCTGCCGACCATGAGCAGAGCTATCACTACTTCATGCAGAAGCACCTGTTCAGCAAGATTAACGTGCGCCCCGAGAACACGCATGTGCCCAATGGAGCCAACCCCGATGCTCAGGCCGCATGCGATGCCTACGAGGCTTCCATCCTGCTTGCCGGCGGCGTTGACCTGCAGCTTCTGGGCCTGGGCCACAACGGCCACATCGGCTTCAACGAGCCCGCGCCCGAATTCCCGAAGGAAACCCACTGCGTCGACCTTACGGAATCCACCATTAACGCGAACAGCCGCCTGTTCGATTCCGTCGACGAAGTGCCCCGCCAGGCATACACCATGGGCATTGGTACCATCATGGCCGCCAAGCAGGTGCTCGTCGTGGTGAGCGGCGAAGACAAGGCGCAAATCGTGCGCGATGCCTTCTTCGGCCCCGTGACCCCCGAGGTTCCCGCGTCCATTCTGCAGTTCCATCCCAATGCGGTGGCTATTGTGGACGAAGCGGCGTTCTCGCTGTGCGGCGACCTTGCCGATGAAGGCTGCGGTTGCGGCGATCCCGATTGCGATTGCGACCACGACCACGAGCATGGCGAAGGTTGCGGCTGCCACGAATAGTAAACCGAGGAAGCGGCCCCTGTGGCCGCTTCTTTTTTGGGCTAGGTGGCGACATTGGCCTTCGCGCAACGTTTCGTCAAAGCGTGGATGCTGCGCGCTCGTCGCGGCGCCATCTTCGCAACGTGTATTTCAACTGGTTACGATTAAATTGGGGCAGGGTTTCCTGTCTATAACGAAAGGAAGCGCGGCATGCTGAAAATTGCTGGTGCGAAAGTTTTTAGGAATGGCGAATTCGCCGAAGACGATATCTTCATCGAAGGCGACCGCATCGTTGCGACCGGCGACGAGACGGGCGAGGTCATCGATGCCAAGGGGCTGCTCGCCATTCCTGGCTTGGTCGACGTGCATTCCCATGGCGCGGTGGGGCACGATTTCTGCGACGGTACGCATGAGTCGATTGACGCCATTACGCGCTACGAGGCCAGCCGCGGCGTAACTGCATGGTGCGGCACGACCATGACGTTCCCCGAGGAAAAGCTCGCGGGCATTATGGAATGCGCCGCCGAGCATGTTGATGCCCCCGATGCTGCCGCGCTGGTGGGTATCAATATGGAAGGTCCGTTCATCAGTCCCGAAAAGGTGGGCGCACAAAACCCCGCCTACGTGCAGCAGTGCAATGCGGCAATGTTTTGTCGCTTGCAGAATGCGTCGGGCGGCAAAATCAAGCTTGTCGATATTGCCCCCGAGGAGCCCGGCGCGCTCGAATTCGTCGATGAAATGCACGATGCCGTGCGCATCTCCATTGCCCATACGTGCGCGAATTACGATCAGGCGGCCGAGGCCTTCCGCCGCGGCGCCAAGCATGTGACGCATTTGTACAACGCCATGCCGGGGCTGCATCATCGCAAGCCGGGCGTGATTCCTGCGGCGCTCGAGGCGGGCGCGACTCCCGAGATCATCGCCGATGGCGTGCATATTCACCTCGCCATGGTGCGCCTTGCGTTCTCGATGTTTGGTGCCGAGCGCATGATTCTGATCAGCGATTCCATGGAAGCCACCGGCATGCCCGATGGCGAATATAGCCTGGGCGGTCAGGCCGTGACGAAGAACGGCTCGCATGCCACGCTGCACGACGGTACGCTGGCTGGAAGTGCGACCGACCTGATGGGCTGCATGAAGGTTGCCGCTACTGAAATGGGCTTGCCGCTCGAGGTGGCTGTGCGCGCTGCGACGGAAAACCCCGCACGCGCGATTGGCGTGTTCGACGAGCGCGGCAGTCTCGACGCGGGCAAGGTTGCCGACGTGGTGTTGCTCAATGCCGACCTGAACGTCGCGGGCGTCATTCTGCGCGGCAAACGCATTCGCTAACTTGTTCAAAAATAGCTTCGAATGTGGCAACGATCTATGCTCACTTGTGCGTCGATTGTAGTGCGAGGCGTTGCGACCTGGGCTTTTCTAATTGCAAGTCGCTCAATTCAGGTCTGTGCTCGGTTAAAATGCCACATTCGGGCACCTTTTTGCGCATATTTCTGGCACGCGCTCTCGCGGTGCGCCCTCAAGCAAACTTGCGCCCCGAGCTCCGCTTTCGTGCGTCCGCACCGCACGTGCTCCTTCGTGCATGGTTTTGGCTTGCCGTTTTCCACACGCGTACGTGTTCGCGCTATACTCGCTGATAGAAGGCACTTTAGAAAGAGGCACTCATGAAATACGAAGAGCTCAAAGACGAAATCAAGGCCGCGATGAAGGCGCACGACAATGTGCGTCGCGACATTCTGCGCCAGGTGCACGGCGAGATCAAGAATATCGAGGTCAACGAGCGTCGCGAGGTGACCGATGCCGACGTCGATGCTATGCTCAAGCGCGTCATTAAGCAGACGAGCGAAACGCTCGAGGGCTCTATCAAAGCCGCGAACAACGACGAGCGCACGGCCATGCTGAAGGAGCAGGTCGAGATTCTTGAGGGCTACCTGCCCAAGCAGCTCGCGGGCGACGAGCTTGTGGCGCTTGTCGAGAAAACCATTGCCGATCTTGGCGCCACTACCAAGCGCGAAATGGGCAAGGTTATGGGCGCGCTTACCGCTGCCACCGGCGGAAACTTCGACAAGGCTCAGGCCGCCAAGGAAGTTGGCAGCCGCCTGTCGTAGCTAGCGCTCAACACCATCGAACAGAGTTTTAAGCATAAAGAAGCGCGGTTTTCGAATCGCGCTTCTTTGATAACGAAGCAATGCGCAAGAACCTTGCCCCTGGACCGTTCGTGCGCTCTTTTTTGAGGTGCGACGGAAGTGCCCAATGCGGCGTATAATCGCACAAGCTTTCTGCAAACCATCTTTTGAAGGAACTGCATTTATGGCAACCGAAAAACCCGATTTCATTCCCGTTCTCATCGGCGGCGATATGAATTGCTACAGCGTCGCGCGCGCCATCCATGAGGAGTATGGCGTGAAGAGCTACGCGTTTGGTCGCTTCCCCGCGGGCGACACCATGCATAGCCGCATCGTGGAGTGCTTCTATGACGAGCATATGGACAAGCCCGAAGTGGTGTTGGCGAAGGTGAAGGAATTTGCCGCTCAGCACCCCGATAAAACGCATCTAGTGTGGGGCTGTGCTGACGTATATGCGCAGGTCATTTCTGAAATCCAGAACGATTTGCCCGAAAACTGCGTCACGCTCTACATTCAGCCCGACCTGCGCGACAAGCTCGAAAGCAAGCTGAGCTTTTACGAGATGTGCGACAAGTATGGCATTCCGTACCCCAAAACGTTTGTGGTGCGCCCTAGCGAGTGGGAACAGGGCGTGGCCGAGGCCGACCTTACCGAGGAGAAAATCGGTTTCAAATACCCCATCATCGTGAAGCCGTCTATGAGCTCAACGTATTGGGAGCACCCGTTTGAGCACATGAAGAAGGTGTACACCGCGCAAGATCCTGCCGAGGCGGCGCATATTTTGGGCCTCATTTTCGGCGCGGGCTATCCCGATGAAGTGCTGCTGCAAGACATGGTTGTCGGCGAAGATTGCAACATGAACGTGCTCACCGCGTATTGCGATCGCAACTGCAAGGTGAAGCTCATCTGCTTCGGTCGCGAGGGCCTCGAGGAGCACACGCCCACCGCGCTTGGCAACCCGTGCGCCATTATCACGCAGCCCAACCCTGAGCTGCAGCAGCTCATTAAAAACTTCCTTGAGGAAATTCATTTCACGGGCTTCGCGAACTTCGACATTAAGCGCGACGATCGCGACGGTTCGTACAAGGTGTTCGAGGTAAACCTGCGCCAAGGCCGCACGAACTACCATGTGACCGCTGCCGGCCACAACCTCGCAAAGTTCGTCGTGGAAGACCGCGTGTATAAGCGTGATTTGGGCGAATGCGTCGAAAACACCAACGAGGTGTTCTGGCATTCCGTGCCGCGCAAGGTCGTTTACGATTACGTGAAAGACCCCGAGTTCGTTGAACGCGCGAAGAAGCTCGTGGCTGCCGGCAAGGAATCGATGACGTTCGATTACCCGTATGATTTGCGCTTCAACCCCATGCGTTGGGCTTGGGTGAAGATTCACGTGTTCCGTTACTTCGACAAGTTCAAAAACCCCGAGAACTATCGCTAAGTGAAAGTTGAAAGGCCAGCCCGTGCTGGCCTTTTGCATGCGTGGACGTGCGAGATGCGGTGCGGCGCCGAGGCGCGCGGGCGGCGTCGTATGCGACGCATGATGCACGTGTGACGTTTGCGGGCGCCCCGGCGCGGTCAGGTCGCGGCCCCTGGCTTTCTGTGCGTTTGCTTTGGCTTGAGCCCTCGTGGCTTTGGCGGTTGCCGACCCTGGTTGCTTCCGCGATCGCGCCGGAGCCAGTTGCTTCTGCGGTTGCCAATGCGGTCGTTTCCGCAATCACGCGCGTCGTTTCTTCCGAGCGCGTGCGAACAGCGGCGGCATTAGGCGTTTTAACGAAGATTCGCGCGAAGGTGCGCAAGCGCGGTAAAATTCAGATTTCAGCGATTTATCGGCTTTAATGCTGTGCCATACAAACGAAAGGTGCCCTATGTGCGGATTCGTCGGATTTACCGGTGATGTCGAAAACAAGGAGCAAGTGCTCACGAGCATGATGGACCGCATCGTCCACCGCGGTCCCGACATGGGCGATACGTTCTTCGCGCCGGGCGTGGCGTTGGGCTTCCGCCGCTTGTCGATTCTCGACCTTACGCCGGCGGGCTCCCAGCCCATGAGCAACGAAGACGGCAGCGTCGTCATCGTGTTCAACGGCGAAATCTACAACTTCATGGAGCTTCGTGGCGAGCTCGAGGCGAAGGGCTATACCTTCCATTGCGGCGCTGACACCGAGTCGCTTCTGCATGGCTACGAGGAGTGGGGCGAGGAAATCGTCGACAAGCTTCGTGGCATGTATGCGTTCGTTATCTGGGATAAGAAGAAGAATCGCCTGTTCGGCGCTCGCGATATTTTCGGCATCAAGCCGTTTTATTACTCCGAGGCCGAAGATGGCAGCGGCTTGATGTTCGGCAGCGAGATCAAGAGCTTCCTCGCGCACCCGAAGTTCCACAAGGCCGTGAACCACAATGCGCTGCGTCCGTATCTCACGCTGCAGTTCTCCGCGACCGACGAAACGTTCTTCGAGGGCGTGTACAAGCTGCCGGCCGCGCATTGCTTCATTTACGACCTGGCCACCCACACGATGGATGTGCGCCGCTATTGGGATTGCGATTTCTCGGAAATCGACAAGCCGTTCGAGGAATATGTCGACGAGCTCGATGAAGTGGTGCATGAAAGCGTGAGCGCGCACCGCATCGCCGACGTGAAGGTGGGCAGCTTCCTTTCGGGCGGCGTCGATTCGAGCTACATCGCTGCATGCCTCATGCCCGACAAAACGTTCTCGGTTGGTTTCGATTACAACAAGTTCAACGAAACCAATTACGCCAAGGAACTTTCCGACAAGCTGGGCATCGAGAACTACCGCAAGATGATTTCTGCGGACGAGTTTTTCGAAGCCTTGCCCGAGATTCAGTACCACATGGACGAGCCGCAGTCGAATCTGTCGAGCGTGCCGCTGTGGTTCTTGGCGCAAATGGCTGCTGAGCAGGTTACGGTTGTGCTTTCGGGCGAAGGCGCCGACGAGATTTTCGGCGGCTACGCATGGTACGAGGACAACCCGTCGGTCGCGAAATACAAGCGCATGGTGCCTTTCGGCGTGCGCCGCGCGCTGGGCAAGGCAGCGAAGCACATGCCGTATTTCAAGGGCCATAACTTCCTTATGAAGGGTGCCGAAATGGCCGAGGAATACTTCGTTGGCCAGGCGCTCGTGTGGCCTGAGCGCGAAGTCTCGAGCGTGCTGCGCCCCGAATACGACAAGGGTGAAGGCGCTTTCGAGCTTGCCGCGCCCATCTATGCGCGCGTTTCCGATAAGAGCGAGCTCATTCGCAAGCAGTACCTCGACATGAACATGTGGCTGCCGGGCGATATTCTGCTCAAGGCCGACAAGATGTGCATGGCGCACTCGCTTGAATTGCGCGTTCCGTTCCTTGATCGCCGTGTGATGGAATTTGCCGAGCATATTCCCGATCGCTATCGCGTGAATGAAAACGGCAACAAGCTCGTGCTGCGCCACGCCGCGAACAAGAGCCTGCCCGATGAGTGGGCGACGCGCCCGAAGGTCGGCTTCCCCGTGCCTATGATTTATTGGCTGCGCGAAGAGAAGTGGTACAACTGGGTGAAGGAATACTTCACGGCGCCGTGGGCGAGTGAGTTCTTCGATTGCGACGTGCTTATGGGATTGCTCGATGAGCACTACGAGGGCAAGGCGCAGAACCAGCGCAAGATTTATACGCCGCTTGTGTTTCTTATTTGGTACAAGCGCTACTTCATCGACGAATAGCGAACGAAAGAAAGCCGCCCCGGGGCGGCTTTCTTGTTTGGGGTGGGTTGCGTGCGACGTTAGGCGCCCAGAACCTCGTGGGCAATGGCTGAGTCGCTCTTGATAGGCTCGAAGTTGTCACCGCGATGCTGCAGCTCTTCTTCGCCTTTGGCGAGAAATGCGATAACCGTGGGTTTGCCGCTTTCGTGGGCGACTTCCACGGCGCGCTTGAAGGCTTCTTCGCGGTCGTAGATGATTTCGTGCGCAACGCCTTCGGGAGTGTTGTTGGCCATTTCGGCGCAAATGTCTTCCACGCGATCGTGCGCGGGATCTTCTTCGGCGTAAATGAGCAGGTCGGCATAGGTGCCGGCGGTTTGCGGCAGCACTTCGCGGCGCTCGTACGCCTTGCCGCCCGGAGCGCCGAAGATGGCGATGATCTGCTGACCTGGATATTCCTTCTTCAACGACTTGAACAGCGTCTCGAACGAAAGCTTGTTGTGCGCGTAGTCGACAATAGCGGTGATGGGTTCGCTCGGCGAAGCGATGATTTCCATGCGGCCAGGCACGCGTACGTGCGAAAGGCCCTGCTCAATCGCGTTCCACCCGATGCCCAAAAGACGCGCGCACGCGATGGCGCACAACGCATTTTCGGCATTGAACAGGCCTGCGATGCTCAGCTTGACCGTGTGAGCGCTGGCCGAAGCATCTTCTTCGCCTGCCGCTGCGGCGAGTTTGGCGCTTTCTGCGATATCGAATTCGATGCCGCCTTTGACCGTGCGCACGTTGCTGGCGCCCACATCGGCGCTGTCGCAGTCGACGCCGACGGTGAACAGCTGCGGGGCGGCTTTCGCGGCTGCCATGACCTTGTCAACGTGTTCGGTGCCGAGGTTTACCACAGCGCATTTGCACTGGTCGAAAATGCGGAGCTTGCTTTCGAAATAATCCTCGAACGTGGGGTGCTCGGCGGGTGAAATATGGTCGCGGCCGATGTTGAGGAAGCAGGCGATGTTCAGGGTGAGCCCCAGCACGCGGTCGTATTTGAGCGCCTGACTGGAAACCTCCATGACCATATGGGCGCGGCCTGAAGCCACGGTATTGGAAAGGTGGCGCCACAAATCGGGCGATTCGGGCGTCGTGTTGCAGCTCTCGAATTCCTCGATGCCGTCGTCGGTTTCGATGGAGCCAAGAATCGAGGTGCTCACCTCGGCGGCGTCCATAATGGCGTGCAGCATGTACGAGGTTGTGGTTTTGCCTTTGGTGCCCGTGATGCCCACGATGTTCAGCCCGGTGCTCGGGTCGCCATAGGCGACCTTCGATGCCGTAGCCATGGCGCGGCGCACGTCGGCGGCCACGATTGCGGGGGTGCCTGCGGCTGCGGCGGCCAAGTCGGCGGGCGCGGTTAGTTTGCCCTGCTCGTCGAGCTCGCCCTGGCACAGATAGGCGGCGGCGCCGCTTGCGATGGCGCTTTCGAGAAACGCCGGCTTGAAGCCCGCGCCTTTGCAAATGAACAGGCATGTTGTGGCGGCCTTGCGCGAATCGATCGCGACGCCGCGAATTTCGGTGGATGAATCGCCCACGATTTCGCAGTCGGTGCCGTTGGCGCGAATCGCTTCGGCGATGGCTTGAAGTGAGACAAGGGGCGTGCCGCCAAAATCATTGGCCTGGGGCAGGGTGGTGCTCATGATGACTCCTTGTTTTCGGTGGTGCAGTTGCGAGCACGTTCTTGGAGCGCGTCGGCTGCGGTTTTCGGGCGCTCTTTCGGTCCCGGTTTCTCGTGTGATAAATATTCCAGCATTGTAGTCTTCTTTTGCAGGTGGGCTTGCGCCGCGCCTCCGTATTCACGCCCAAGCCAGAATCACGACCTGCTAAATGCTCGTAGCGTTTAGCAGGTGTTGCCGGTTACGCGAAGATGAACCTGCTAAACGCTACGAGCATTTAGCAGGTTCTGGGGTTTACAATGGCCAGGTTTGAAGAATCGCTGATTCATTTTCGCGATATGGCATGCACAGAAAGACCCACTTATATGAACGCTTCCGAAAACACGTACGCCTATCCGAATGGCATCGCTGGCCCTGCTCCCAAGCCCGCTCCAGGTGACGATGCAGCCGACTCTCGCCTGCGCCGAATTATGGGCGATGATGGCATGGAGCGCCTGGCCAATGCGACGGTTATGGTGCTGGGTTTGGGCGGCGTGGGCTCGAGCTGCGTTGAGGCGCTCGTGCGCGGCGGCGTGGGTCGTTTGGTGCTCATCGATCGCGATGTGGTGTCGCCGAGCAATGTGAATCGCCAGGTTATCGCGTTTCAGAGCACGATGGGTCGTCGAAAAATCGACGTGATGCGCGAAATGTGCCTGGATATTAATCCGAACGTGCACGTCGTTACCAAGCATTCGTTCGTGCTCGCCGAGACTTTCGACGAACTGTATGCCGAGTGCCTCGAAGAGTGTGACGGCCGCATCGATTTCGTTCTTGACTGCATCGACACTATTTCGACGAAAATTTTCATTGCGGAATTCGCGCAAAAGCACGGCTTGCGCTTGATAAGCGCCATGGGTGCCGCCAATAAGCTGCAGCCTGAATATTTGCGTGCGTCTGATTTGTACGAAACCGTGAACGATCCCATTTCACGCATCATGCGCAAGGAATGCCGCAAGCGCGGTATCAAGCATCTGCGCGTCGTGTATTCCTGCGAGCAGCCCGTGCCCGTGCCGGTGCGCGAGGGCGCTTCCCGCAGTGAGCGATCGAATTTGGGCACGGCATCGTATATGCCTCCCATGATGGGTCAAATGATCGCGGCTGAAACGCTTCGCGCCATCGCACACGTGGGGGAATTCGCCGACTAACTGGGAATATAGGCTCTATTCGAAAATCTTTCGCGCCGTTGCGTCTGGGTTGTTTGCGCCCTTTGTCCTTTGAGTGGTATAACCTTATTGGGAAAAACGTGGGGGCGCGTGCATAAAAAGAGGGGGACGCTATGACGGTCTTTGATTTGTATGACATGCATTGTCACCTGGCTTTTTCTCCCGATACACGAGCATCGGCTATCGCGCTGCGCCAAGAGGGAATGGGCGGCATGTGCGCTACAGTGACCCCTGATGAATATCACCTTGCGTCATTGGCCTTGGCCGATGAGCTCAATCGAAATTCCAACTTCAAGCTCGGTGTAGGCTTGCACCCGTGGTGGCTTTCCGACGGTTCGTGCGGCGCCGATGCGGTTGACAAGCTCGTCGCCTACGCTGCCGAAACGCGCTTTATTGGCGAAATCGGTCTTGATTTTGCACCTCGTCGCGCCGAAAGCGCTCAGCTGCAGCGCACGGTGTTCGCGCGCATCGCCGCGGCATCGAGGGGCAAAGTGCTCTCGGTGCATGCCGTGAAAAGCGTGGGCGTGGCGCTCGATCTTATGGAAAGCGTGGGGCTCGTTGCTCCTGGTGCGCCGCAGGACCCCCAAAACCCGCAGGGTACCGCGGTGATTTTCCACTGGTTCTCTGGTTCAGGTGTCGAGCTTGCGCGCGCCATCGAATGCGGCTGCTATTTTTCCATCAACCCTCGCATGCTTTCCACCAAGCGCGGCCGCGCGTATGTGCAGCAAATCCCTGAAGAAAAATTGCTGCTTGAAAGCGACCTGCCGCCCGCCGCGGGCGCGGAATTCAACGCTCGAGAAGTGCGAGCGCTGCTGGAAGCGTCCCTCGAGCATATGGCAGAGCTGCGCAGGTGCCGCCTCGATTTACTGAAGGAGAAAGTGGCGGCTAACAGCCGCGCTCTTCTCGAGGGATAACCAAGCCTGTTGTGGGGCCGCTGGCATAAAATCATCGCTGGTTTCCGCGGCGCTTTCAATATACTCAGTATGAGGGATTATTCAGGAAACCGCGCCGCGTAAGGGGTCGCTATGGCATTCGTCGAATTTAAAGATGTGCGTAAGATTTATACCATGGGCGAAGTGCAGGTGGCTGCCGTCGATGGCATGTCTTTCGAAATCGAGCAAGGTGAGCTTGTGGTGGTCGTCGGTCCCTCTGGCTCAGGCAAAACGACCCTGCTTAACATGATGGGCGGCATGGATTCATGTACATCGGGCTCTATTACGCTCGATGGCGCCCGCGTCGATCAGTTTAATGAAAAGCAGCTCACCGATTACCGTCGTTACGATATTGGCTTTGTGTTCCAATTCTATAACTTGGTGCAAAATCTTACCGCGCTTGAAAATGTGGAGCTCGCGAGCCAAATTTGCCGCAATCCTCTTCCGCCTGCCGACGTGTTGACCCAGGTGGGGCTCGCGCATCGCATGGACAACTTCCCCGCGCAACTCTCGGGCGGCGAACAGCAGCGTGTGGCCATCGCCCGCGCCATCGCGAAAAACCCGAAGCTCTTGCTGTGCGACGAGCCCACGGGCGCACTCGATTACAAAACGGGCAAGGCCATTTTGAAGCTGCTGCAAGACACGTGCCGCGAAACGGGCCGTACGGTGGTGCTCATTACGCACAATTCCGCGTTCTGCGCTATTGCCGACCGCGTGATTCATGTGAAAGAAGGAAAAGTCGAACGCATGGAGCTCAATGCCCATCCGCAAGCCGCCGAAACGGTTGAGTGGTAAGCATGGCGAGCGCATTCGGAAAAGATCTACGGCGTTCTATCACCCATTCGTGGGGCCGCTTTTTGGCGATTGCGATTATTGCCGCGCTTGGTGCGGGCTTTTATGCCGGCCTGCGCATGACGGGGCCCGACATGCGCCTTGCGGGCGACGAATACTATGATGGCACGAGTTTGGCCGACGTGCGCGTGGTTTCGACGATTGGATTCGATGAGGCGCAAATCGACGCGTTGCGCGATGTGGAGGGCGTTTCGGCTGTTATGCCCGCTCGCGAAGCTGACGCCATTTCGGAATTGGATGGCGTGCAATATACGCTGTGCTTCCAGTCGCTTGATGTTGACGCTGCTCAGGCGAGCACGTGCGACGATGGCTTTACCGTGCAATCGAGCGACGATTCGTATTTGAACAGGCCTGTCTTGAAGAGCGGCACCTGGCCCACGAAAAGCGACGAGTGCCTGCTTTCTTCCGACACGGTGTGGCAGACCGATGTGCATATCGGCGACAAAGTGCGCCTTATCGAGGGCACGCAAGACTTGGACGACAGCTTCGCCGAGCGCGAGTTCACGGTGGTCGGCTTCGTGAACTCGTCGTATTACACGTGCTCGACTAACGTGGGTTCGACGTCGCTTGGAAGCGGCCGTCTTACGAGCTTCGTGTTCGTTCCCGATTCGGCCTTCGCTGACGATTATCCCATTACCGAAGCGTTCGTCGCGGTCGATGGTGCGCGCGACTTGCCATGGGCAAGCGATGCCTATCAGGCAAAAGTCGACGAAGTGGCCAATCGCATCGACGCGATTGCCGACGATTTGAAGGCGTCGCGCATCGAAGGCCTGCAGGCAGACGCTCAGGCCACGCTCGATGAAAAGCGTGCAGAATACGAGCAGAAGAAGGCCGACGCGCTCGCGCAGCTCGACGATGGCCAGGCGACGCTCGACGATTCTAAGGCGCAGCTCGATTCTGCGGCCGCCGAGCTTGAATCGGCGAAGGCGACCATTGCTCAAAGCGAATCGCAGTTGGCAAGCGGTCGCGCCCAGTATGAGTCGGGTGTGGCTGAACTCGCCGACCAGCGTTCGCAGGCGCAAGCGGCATTGGCTCAGGCTCAGGCGTCGATTGACGAAGGGTGGGCGCAGTACCACACCGCTATGCAGACGCGCGAAATGCTGAGCAATAAGCTCGGCGAAGCGCAGAAGGGCCTCGATGAGGTGAATGATGGTCTTGCGCGGGTCGCGGCCGGCATCGTTCAGACACAGCAGGCGATCGATGGGCTGCCGTTGGCGATTGAGGACATACGGAAGGAAATTAAAGCGCTCGATTCGGCCGACCCTGCTTATGAGGAGAAGAAAGCGCAGCTCGAGGCACAAAAGAAAGCTCTTGAACAGCAGCTTGCCCAAGCCCAGACGTCCTTGCCACAGCTCCAGCAGCAGCAAGCGCAGCTTGAATCCCAGAAAACCGAAATCGAGGCGGGCATCGCTCAGCTTCAGGCGGGCATCGCTCAAATCGACACAGAAACTGCGGGCGTGCCTGAGCAACTTGCGGTGGGCGAGCAGGAACTTGCTGCCCAGAAGGCTGCGGCCAACCAGGGCTTCGCGAGCGGCCAGGCCTCGCTCGATGCCGCGGCGGCGCAGCTTGCCCAAGGCCAGGCGCAGCTCGATGAGGGCCGCGCTCAGCTCAAAAGCGGCCAGGCTGAATATGCTGACGGTTTGTCTCAGTGGGAAAACGGCGCTGCCGAGCTTGCTGATAAGCGCGCCCAGGCCGAGGCCGAATTCGCCGACGCCGAAGCGCAGCTCGCCGACGCCCAAGCCGAGGTGGACGACATCGCCACTATGGATGCCGACGTGTATGCGCTTGATTTGAAGAAGAACATCGGCGCCGAAAGCTTCCGTTCCGACGCGGGACGCATTGATCAAATTGCCCAGGTGTTCCCACTGCTGTTCTTCCTTGTGGCCGCCTTGGTTTCGCTTACGACTATGACGCGCATGGTCGATGAAGAGCGCGTGCTCATTGGCACGTTTAAGGCGCTTGGCTATTCCAATGGGCGCATCGCCTCGAAGTATTTGGTGTATGCCATGGTCGCCAGCGGCGTGGGCTCAATCGTGGGCATTGTGCTGCTGTCGCAATTCCTGCCGTGGTTCATCATGAATGCGTACGCGATTATTTATGTTGTGCCGTGCAGGCCTACGCCAATCGACCCCGCGCTGTTCTTGCTGGCGGCGGGCCTTTCCGTGGGCATCACAGTTGCGGCAACGCTGTTCGCCGCGATGGCCACCCTGCGCGAAAAGCCGGCAGCTCTTATGCTGCCGCGCGCGCCGAAGGCCGGCAAGCGCATTCTGCTCGAACGCATTCGTCCGCTGTGGAGCCGCATGTCGTTCAGTTGGAAGGTCACCGCGCGCAACCTCTTCCGCTATAAGCGCCGTTTCTTCATGGCGATTATTGGCATTGCAGGTTGCACGGGTCTTTTGCTCACCGGTCTTGGTTTGCAAAACGCCATCAACGACATCATCGACAAGCAGTATGGCGAACTGTACCACTACAACGCCATCGTGCGCATGGATTCCGATGTTGCCGATGCCGAAAAGAATGCCGTGGCCGAACGCGTCGAGGCCGACTCCGAAGGTCCGAAGGCATGGGTGCTTACCGAGAACAAAATTGTGCGCACTCCGGGCGCGTCGGATGAAATCGACCAACGTGTCGAGTTGAACGTGCCGCAAGATACGCAGGAATTCGGCAACTTCAACACGCTGCGCACGCGCGTGGGCCACAAGCCCCTCGCGATTGACGATGAAGGCGTGCTCATAAGCGAGAAGCTCGCGACGAAGCTGGGCGTTTCGGTGGGCGATTCCATCGCGATTTACGACGAGGATGCCATTGGCAACGCGATGGGCGAAGGCCGCGAGGTGCGCGTGTCGGGCATTATGGAGAACTATGTGGCGCAATACGTGCTCATGTCGCCTGCGTTGTACGAATCCACCATGGGTGAAGCGCCTTCGTACGCGACGCTGCTCGCGAACGTTGCCGAGGGCGATGATGTGCGCGAAGTGTTCAGCGACGACGTGCTCGCGATGGATGGCGTGAAAACCGTGACGTATAACGACGAAACCATCAACAGCTATCGCAGCATGCTGAAGAGTGTCGATTCAGTCGTGGTGGTGCTTGTGGTTGCTGCGGCCCTGCTCGCGTTCGTGGTGCTGTACAACCTCACGAACATCAACATCACCGAGCGTGTGCGAGAAATTGCCACGCTGAAGGTGCTTGGCTTCACGCCGCATGAGGTGAACGCGTATATCTATCGCGAAACCATGCTGCTCTCGCTGATTGGCGCATTCGTTGGTTTGTTCCTTGGCATTGCCATGGAGGGCTATGTTGTAATCACCGCCGAGGTCGATCAGGTGATGTTTGGCCGCGAAATTCACACTTTGAGCTTCATTATCGCATTTGCGCTCACCATGCTGTTCTCGGTTGTCGTGACTTTGGCGATGAAATTCAAGCTCAAGAAAATCGATATGGTCGAAAGCTTGAAGAGCGTCGACTAACGAACGCGCAGGGCGATGAGCCAAATGGCAAACATAATTGCCCTGAACGGCAGCGGGCCTGCAGAACGATGCAGGCCCGCTTTTGTATGTATGCATGCGCTTTCTTGGAGTTGGCTGTGGAGCTGAATTCGTTTTCACTTGGGCGTGTGTTGCCGCCTCGCGGCTTTTCTTGCCGAGCGAAATATTTCGCCGTGGGTTACTTGCCCGACTCCGCTTGCGACGATGCGCTCGATTCCGATCCCGTTGACCCTGAATTTGTGGCATTTCCGCCCGAATTCGTTGAGCCAGAGCCAGAGCCAGAGCTGTTTGCGTTGTTGGAATTTGAATTCGTATTATCGCTGGAAGTTTGGCCGGAGCCTGAGCCGCTTGAGGATGGGCTGTTGTTGCCGCTTGCGGAGCTCGAGTTCTCCAATCCCGAATTCGTGTTGCTGGAGTTTGCGCCCGACTCAGTTGTGGATGAAGAGCTGGAAGCGCTCTGCGTCGAATTCTGCTGAGGGGATTGCGGAGTGCTGTTCTTCTCGTTTTCGTCTTGAGTTGTTGTCTCGGCCTTCTTGGCATCATGGGTTTTTCCGGTGTCATTGCTGGTCGCAACGCTGTTTTCGTCTGCAAGCTGGCTCGTTACGACTTCGCCGGTGAACGGGGCTACTTTTGTACCGATGCCTTCGCCACCGGTGAACATAAGCACGAGGCCCGCGAACAGCAGGATTGCCGCAAGGGATGAGGCGACTGAAACCGCGAGCACGCGGCGCTGCATGGTCTTTTGTTTTTGGGCCTCAATCTCGACGACGCCTGTTGCGTGGCTCGCATTGCCCGTATGGCCGGCTGCGCTATTGATGCGCGGCGTATTCGATTGGGTGCCTTGAGCGGCTTGGCTGCCGCGCATGTCGTGCGCATCGACTCCAATGATTTGGCCCGCGGATAGAACGCTTGTTTCGGCGGAATTGGCCGACGGAACCGCCGCTTCGTTGAATGCGTGCGCTGCCGTGCCCACCGAAGGCAGCGTGGTGGTTTCGGCGCTCTCGAATGGTACGCGTGTGATGGGCATAACGGTGGTTTGCGCGCGTGCGAAGCTTTGGGCTGCGTTTTGGGCGGCAACGGTGTTAGCCGCCGCATTTTCTTCCTCGTTGTCGCTCGAGGCAAAGCCGCGAAGCTTTTCGGCTGACCCTGCCAGGAATTTTTTGTAAAGCTGCGATGAAACGGTCGATACGACCGAGCCTACGGCGACGCCGATAACCGAGCCGGCAATGCCAATTTGCGCAGAAAGCAGCATCGAGGTCACCGCGGCCAAAGCGCCGGCGGTGACCTGTGAAACCGAAAGCCCCTCAAAAAGGCCCTTGATTCCGGTTGGGTTAGGGGTTTCGGCTTCAGCCTTGGGCGAGATAACGACGGTTTTTGCCACCGAATCGGCGCGCTTATTGCGGTTTTCTTGACTGTATGCGCGTCTGTCCATGGTTGCCTCCTATCAAATAAAAGCAAGCGCTCGATTGGCTTGCGGTAAATGCGTTTGGTACGAGTCGAACATATCGCGCGTTCGCACAATGGGAAGAATCTGAATCGAAACGTTACCTCGGCGCCACGGAACCGCGACAAACATAAGAGACGGGTTGCAGGGATGGGATTTTTCGAGCGCGGGCCCTTGCGCCGACGGGCACTTGTGGGGATGAGGAAGAGAGGCAAGGTGCGAGAAGGGAGAGGGAAGGTGCGTAGAGGGTCCGTTCATGTGCATGCAATACGAGTCTGCCACGATTGGCCGCGACGGGCAATTGCGAAAAAAGGGGCTCCGAGGTCGGCGAGATGACGGTAGTGAGTCGGGGCCCCAGAGCGCCTTGATGTCCTGCGGCCCCGAACCGTCCGTTCGACTTGCTAGCCGCGCTTGATTTTCGCGGCGATGCGGTCGGCGACGGACATGTTTTCGCGGCGGTCGCCGCCCCAGAACGAAATCGACACCATGCCGGGCCCAACATGGCTGCCGATGGTGGCACCAATATTGTGCTGTACCACGGTGATGCTCTCGTCTTGTTTGGCCAAAAGGTCTCGCAGCGCTTCGGCGTCTTTCGGGCAGTCGGCGTTGCCGATGAGCACTACGGGCGAACCACCTTGCGTGTCATGCTCTTTTGCGAAGAAATCGGCCATTTGCTTCAGGCCCTTCTTGCGCCCACGCGCGGCGCCCGTGAGTGCCAAGTGCCCCGACGTATCGAAGGTGAGCAGGGGTTTCACATTGAGTGCCGAGCCTGCTGCGGCAACCGATGCGGGAATGCGTCCGCCGCGGTGCAGCGCATCAAGATCGTCAACCATGAAAGCGGTTTGCACGAAGTAGCGCGCCTGTTCGGCCCACTCGACCAGCTCTTCTGCAGAAAGCCCCGAATCGCGCTGGCGCAACGCCTCAAGAACGAGCAAACCCTCGGGCGTAGAGCCGATCATAAGGTCGACCAAATAGAGCGGAGCATCGGGGAATTCCTCTTTCACCTGGGCAAGCAACGCCGCCGCAGTTGAGTAGTTCGACGAAAGGCCGCTCGAGAAACATAGATATACCGTGGGAATGCCGTTTTCGGCAGCGCGGCGCCATGCCGCTTCGATTGCCGCCGGCGAAGCCTGCGAGGTGCTCGGCATTTCTCCATTGCGAATCTTCTCGTAGAACTCGTGCGGCGTGATGGATTGATAGAAATCGTCCTCGTGGTCGCCATCGCTCATGACGTAATTGAAGTTCAGCGTATTGACGCCTTCGATTCGCAGCATACTCAGCGGCAAATCGCAGCATGAATCGATGATTAAATTGCATTGCGCGGCCATGGAATCCCTTTCTCTCGCACATGTACGCAAAAGTCTACCATGGTTGACGCGGGGAACCGCTAGATATTCCAGCGGGCTTCGAATCGCTGAAGCAGGAACGAATAGAACTTATCGGCCTGCTCGTTCGAGCCGCCGTGGCGCGTTCGCGCGACTTCGATGGTGCGTACGAATCCCGGCTCAAGAATGGGAGCAAGGTGCGCGCCGGCGCCAAGCTCGCCCCAGCTGTGTTCGGGCCAAAAGCCAACGCCGAGGCCAAGGCCGATCATCTTGCGCACGACCGATGGATTATCGCTCTCGAAGGCGATTGTGGGGCGAAACCCCAGTTTGGCGCATTGCGACAGGCAGAGGTTGCTGATGTTGCGCGAGCCTGCGAGCATGATGAAGCCGCTGTTTTGCACCTGGGCCAGCGAAATCGCTTCGCCGCGGCCGTTGGCCAAGGCGTCGCTCGCTGCGATGTCGCGCTCTTCGCTTCCAGGTCTCTCGCCTTTTCCTGGATTGTCGCGAAAACCTGCGTCGGGCTCTTTGGTTTCGCGCAACGCGCACTCCTCGGTTTCGTCGCCGTTCGTTGTGGGCACGGCGAGCATGATGCGTTCCTTGAATAGGCGCGCGCCCTTCGCTTCCGGCGTTTTCCCCGTTTGCATGCGCACTTCGATGTCGCACGGTTCAATTTTGCTGGCGGTTTCGCTGCTCACAATCTGAAACTTTGCCGCGGGGTGTTGAGTGCGCCATTCCGCGACGGCGTCAACGACGATGTTCGAGGCCGAAACAACGTTTATGCGCACAATCGAGCTGCGCTCTTCGTCGAACCGCGCAAGCTCGCTGGTCGCCGAGTCGATTTCCCCCACCGCTTTCGCGATGCGTTTGCTGTAGAAGCGTCCTGCTTCAGTAAGGCGAATGCCGCGCCCTTCTGGCTCGAAAAGCTGTACGCCCAGTTCTCGCTCGAGGCGGCTAATCGCTTGGGTGAGCGAGGGCTGCGATACGCGAAGTTTCTGGGCGCTGTGCGTGACGTGCTCGCTTTCCGCAACTTCCAGAAAATATCTCAACTGCAAAAGCTCCATGGCGCTCCCTTCGTTTTCTTGAATCATAATGTAAAAGTGATGATAAATAACCAATTCATATATTAGACGCTATGATGCGCGCGAACTATTCTCAAAGGGTTTGAAATCCGAGAAATCGAGGGTGCAATGGCGGAATTTCTTGAAGCGGTCATGCTGGTTTGTTTTGGCTTGTCGTGGCCGATGAATGCGTATAAGGCGGCGAAGGCGCGCACGGCTGCGGGCACAAGCTGGCAGTTCATTTTGCTTATTACGTTGGGCTACGTTGCCGGTATTGCGGCGAAGTTCGTATCGGGCCAAATCAACTGGGTGCTGGCGGTCTATTTCCTGAACATGATTGCCATCGCGGCGAACTGGATCGTGTACTTCCGCAATGTGAAGCTCGATGCTGTTGCGGCGGGCCGCTATCAGGAAAAACACGATGCGCGACGCGAGGCGCTGCGTGCGGAAAGCGTCGATGAGCTGCTTAAAGATGGCGGCAAAGATCCGAAAACCGCGAAATACGGTGCCTCGATGGAGGGCGTCGAAGCCGAAGAGGCCAAGAAATTCCAGAAGTGATAGGGCCGAATGGCGCGGCGTTCGCGCGGCAGCGGCCTAACGTTGTTGCCTGCACGCATGCGCTGAGCCTGCGTAAGTCCGCAGCTCATGCGGGCGCGGAACGCGAAATACTCAGCCCGATTTGCCCGCGCGGTTTCGGCACCTCTATGCAACGAAGGCTCGCCTGCGGTAGGCGAGCCTTCGTGTTTTTGCGTCAAAAAACGCGTTGTCTAAGATGCGCTATCTCGTTTGATACTCGCGCATAAGCTCGGCAAATGCGGGCATCGAATTCACGATGGTCTCATGGGCGACGCAGTAGCTTACGCGCAGCCAGCCCTCGACGCCGAAGCTGTTGCTGGGAACGAGCAGCAGCTCATGTGCCTTCGCGGCCTCGGCGAAAGCCTGAGCGTCGGGTTCGAGCGCGCGAACCCACAAGTAGAATGCGCCTTGGGGCGCAACGCACTCGTAGCCGAGTTTCGTAAGGCCGCCATACAGGGCTTCGCGGTTCTTCGCATAGGCCTCAACATCGCTCGGCTCGTCGACGCAGCGCTCGATGACGTACTGCAGAAGCGACGGGGCGCACACGAAGCCAAGCGCGCGGCCCGCGCCGCACACGGCGTTGAAGGTGTGCTCCCAGTCGGGCATGGTGTTGGGAACCAGAATGTAGCCAATGCGCTCGCCCGGCAGGCTGAGCGATTTGGAATACGAGTAGCATACGAGCGTGTTCTCGTAGATAGGCGGAACGAACGGCACGCGCACGTTGCCGTAGACGATTTCGCGATACGGCTCATCGGCGATGATGTAAATGGTGATGCCGAATTCGTCCTGCTTGCGGCGCAGCGCGTTGGCGAGTTCGATCAGGTCACATTCGGGGTACACCGAGCCAACTGGGTTGTTGGGCGAATTAATCACGATGGCCTTGGTTTTCGGCGTAATGGCGTCTTCGATGGCTTCGATGTTCATTTGGAAATCGTCGCGGCGAGCGGGCACCTCGATGCAGTTGCAGCCGGCGTTTTCAATCCAAACCTTGTATTCAGGGAAATAGGGCGAAATCACGATGAACTCGTCGCCTGGGTTTCCAACGGCGTTGAAGCAGATGGAAAGCGATGCGGCGGCGCCGCAGGTCATGTAGATGTTCGCACCTTCGTACGACGTATCGAAGCGGCGGTTGAGCGATGCGGCCACGGCGGCGCGAGCGCTCGGTGCGCCCTGGCTGGGGGTGTAGCCGTGCACTTGGGCGGGGGGCTGC
>ERZ857745.866-NODE-866-length-41281-cov-4.837578_pt1 | contig 41281 bp, 38 predicted proteins | sample MGYA00519699_ERZ857745 | MGnify/ENA primary metagenome ERZ857745 (study PRJEB31778, sample SAMEA3449357) | human gut metagenome | biome: human gut; feature: human-associated habitat; material: faeces | place: United Kingdom | collected 2010/2012 ... | reverse complement strand
TACCAGTGCCGTAAAAGCAGATTTCCTTGCCTTTCGGAAAAACCATGTTTGAAGAAAATATTTTGTCAAGCTGCAAAGATATTACCCTCTCAGTGAATTGTAAATCTCAGTTTACAGACAAATGTTATACTTTTTGCGTATATCGGGCAGAGCCTCGGAAAAGTTTCTTACAGGAGGCTGATTTTCCATATGCTCGCCAATAATTTTCTCCGCCCACACCATATCGTACCAGCGCGAGAATTTATATCCGCACTTATAAAAGCGTCCTACCGTGCGGTATCCCATGTGGTTGTGGAAATCAAGGCTGTTGCTGTTGAGATGTCCGTCATCTTTCTCTGAATATGCAATACAGGCGTTCATATTGAGTATTCCCTGCTCTTTCATGCACTGTTCGAGCGCCGTATACAGCCTTTTGCCGACACCGCATTTACGGCAGTTTTCCTTTACGTAAACCGTAGTTTCAACCGCCCAGTCACATGCAGGTCTGCTTTTAAAAGCTCCGACATACGCGTAACCGACAGTTTCTCCGTCAAGCACCGCCTTTATATATGCGTACTTTTTCAGCGTACCGGCAATTCTGCCGCGGAATTCTTCTGCCGACGGCACCTGATATTCAAAGGTTATTGCCGTTTTGAGTACATACGGCGCATATATTTCAAGCAATTCTTCTGCATCGTCGGGGCACACTGCCTTTATAACTACGTCACTGTTCATAATTAGATTACCTCCCGAAAATATCAATCCGTAAAATCGAACATAGCCTTGCCTTCGACAAGTTTCAGCTTTCCGTCAAAGCGCTTGCCCGTCTTCTTTGAAATAAATCCCTGTATCTTTGAGGTCTGCCCTGTTTCAAGCAGCAGCTTTACATTGCTTACCGATATATTTCTCGAACAGATATTCAGGCTAACCGAAAATCCGCAGCCCTCTTTATATCCGCGGCAGCCGTAGCTGTATCTTCCGCGCACTATTTCTTTGCCGCACAGAGGACAAATCCCGACAACGTCGCCGTATGAACCTGTATAATCGTCGGTCTCGGGCGGCATTTCGCTGTGCGTAAAAATTCGTGCTATTTCGTCCTTTGCAAGCGCAACGCTGTCATAAACTCCTATCTCACCGCGGTAGACCTTTTTCAAAGCCTTGCCCATTTCGCTTGTCTTATACTTATCCATGCTTATATTCATACGCGAGAGCGACTCGATAAGAAAAATCCCGTCGTTGAGAATGTAATAAGTATCTTTTTTCAGCTCTATATACTTACTCTTGCAGGCGTTTTCGATAATGCCCGTGCGCGTCGCCTCGGTTCCGAGTTCAAGGCCCTCAAAAATAGCCTTGTAATCTTCCGAATCGTCAGACGGCACGTTTTCATCGTCCTTTGACTTAGCCTTGTCCTCACGGAAAGGATTTTTAAGATAGTTATTCAGCGTTTCAACCGTATAGTGTTTTGGCGGAGATGACATTTTCTCGCACGGCTCAAAATTAATGTTTACGGTATCGCCTTTTGAAAGCGCCGGAAGAATTTTATCCTTTGACGTATACTCATCATACTTTGTCCAGCCTTTTTCGAGCATGACCGCGCCTTTGAGCGTAAATTCTTCGAGCTCTCCGAGTTTTATTGTGATCTCCGTCTTGTTGACAACGCACTTTTCGGAACAGAACACCGCTGCAAATCTTCTGACTACCGTCGAATAAACAAGCATTTCACGTTCGCTGAGTTTAGTTTTATCGGGTATTTTATATGTAGGCGTTATTGCGGAGTGAGACTCTATCTTGCTGTCGTCAAAGACGGTTTTATCGTCGCGGAAAGCAATTTTATAGCCCATATTCGCAAAAGAGTTAATTATACGCTTTACTTTATCCTTTTCCGCCGTCGCCATATACTCGGAATTTGTACGCGGATATGAAAGATAGCCTGCCTCATAAAGTTTCTGCACTATTTCAAGGCTCTCCGTCATGCTCATTTTATTGCGTTTGCTGAGCACATTCTGAAGCTTTGAAAGCGAGTACAGCTTTCCCGGTGAAACAGTGTCCTTTTTATTCTTAACAGATGTGACGACTGCCTGCTGTGAATTATATTCGGCGCACTTCTGCTTTGCTTTGTCAAGCTCGTTTTCGGCAAAACGAAGTTTACTTGTAAGCTCGATAACCTCGCCGTTGGTCTTTTCCTTGCTGACAGGCGCATAAGTCTTTACGGGAACAAAGTTTTTGATTTCCATATCCCTGTCGTATACTGCCTTTACGATGGGAATTATTACCCTGCCGACGCGAAGCAGAAGTCCTGTTCTGATAGTCGCATAGCGCGTAAGATTTACGCCGTAAAGCCAGTCGATATATGTCCGCGCAAGCCCTTCGTTCGCAAGGCTGTCGTAACTGCTCTCGTCTTTGAGTTCTGAAAGAGCCGCATTTATGGTTTCCGGCGTCTGGTCGGGCAGCCAAAGGCGCTTTAAGGCTTTGCCGGAAACTCTTGCGTGTTCGATGCAGAGTCTGACTATAATTTCGCCTTCCCTGTCGGCGTCCCCTGCGTTTACTATCGTATCGACATCGTTTCGCAGACACAGTTCTCTTATAAGTTCAAACTGCTGTTTTACGCCTTCATCGGTCTTTTTATCGGTGCCTTTACGCAGAGAAAAATCAAACTTTTCGGGAAAACACGGCAAGTTCTGCATAGTCCATTTTGTACTTCCGTCTGGCAGCGGATTATAATGCTCAATATCCTCAAGCGAAAACAGGTGTCCGAACGCCCATGTCACTATGTATCTGTCATTCTGCATAAATCCGCGCGAGCTTTTCATATTTCCCACGGCAGACGCAATATTTCTGCCGAGACTCGGCTTTTCGGCGATTATCAGTATCATGTTTTCCTCTTTTGAAATGTTTTTCAAATGCGAACGCAAACCTTTGCACGCAATACGTATATATTATAACAGAAACGCGTCGGTTTGTAAAGCAATCGTTCAAAATAACTTGTACAAAACGCGCTTTAACCACGCAGCGGTTGGGTTTCCATATATTTTGCAATGACAAAAGGAACTTTTTCTGATATTATATACATAGCAATCCGCTTATTTTTCAACGGGAGACATTTACTTATGGAAATTATAGAAATCAACAGCGAAAACTATAAAATCATACTTTCTGAAAGCGATCTTGCAAGTTTCGGAACAAACAGCAAAAGCTTTACAAGCGATTATGAGTCATCAAAAAATGTTTTATCCGCAATACTCATAAAACTGCATGAAAAAAACGGCATAATATCAAAGCCTGATTCCATACTCGTACAATTCTTTCCGTCAAGATACGGCGGCGGCGAATTGTTTTTATCATATAAAAAGAAAGAATACTACTCAAAACGCGTTCTTAACCGCGCTCCGGGCTGTAACCGTTTACATACCGCCGTTTTTGAAAGCCTTGAAGACATGATCTTGCTTTTGCACAGGTTCAGAAATGACAAGTATTTTCCGAAAAGCGATTTGTTTTACGACGGCAGTCATTACATACTGTGCATATACCAAAACAACGCCGCAGGAGACTTGCCGGACTACATTCACGAGTATGCCCGCGTCTGCTTTACAGACGAGCTTGCCGCGGCAAAGCTTTACGAGCATACCGAATGTATTTGCAAAAACAACGCAGCCGAAATAATCTCGGCACATTTTTAGAAATTATAATTTACTGTTGCAAACAAAGCCGAAAACGTGTATAATTAATAAAAAGACTTTTGGGAGAAAACAAATATGAACAACCAAAACGAGTGGGAAACACTCTACGCCGAATGTGACGCCTGCCGCAAATGTCCTCTCGGCGATACAAAAACAAATACCGTTTTCGGCAGCGGCAATCAAAATGCAGAGCTTATGTTTATAGGCGAAGCTCCCGGTGAAAACGAGGATCTTCAGGGCAAGCCCTTTGTGGGTGCAAGCGGCAGACTGCTTGACAAATATCTCGATGCCGTGGGACTTAAACGCGAGGACGCATACATAGCCAACATTCTTAAATGCCGTCCGCCCAAAAACCGCGATCCAAAACCCGAAGAAGAAGAACAGTGCATTGATTTTCTTCGCAGACAGCTTTCGCTTATACGTCCGAAAGTCATTGTATGCTTAGGCAGAATTTCGGCAATGAAAATTATAAAACCCGATTTCAAGATAACAGCCGAACACGGAAAGTGGTTCAAAAAAGGCGAATGGCTTATGTGCGCCGTGTATCACCCTGCGGCACTCTTGCGCGATCCGAGAAAACGCGACGATATGATGGCAGACTTTATAGAGATAAAAAGAAAGCTCGACGAGCTTGATTCGGCATCGCAGAGCTGAAAAGCAATATTACAAAATTTACCGGCGTTTTTTACAACGCCGGATTTTTATATTCCGCACAAAACTATCTGTGTGCTCTCGGAACGGTTATAAGCGTTTCAAAGACAAAATTATTCTTCCAATATTCAAACTTTCCTCCCACAAGCGACATTATACGCTCACAGTTTTTAAGTCCTATATTGGTGCTGAGACGTTCGTCCTTGCGTTTGGATATGTAGTTGATAACGGAAATACGGAGTGTCTTATCGTCAAGGCTTAAACTTACGGAAACAGGCTTTGAGATATCGGCGTATTTTTTAATATTTGAAAAAATATTGTCAAATACTCTCTTTAAAACCGCAGCGTCGGTCATTATAACACATTCGTCCTGCATTACAACGGTATTTATCTTAAATCCGAGTTCAGACAATGCAAAACTTTGTTCTCCGACAAGCTGCATGATAAGTTCTGACGCATTGTATTCATCAACGTCAAAATCGGCGTCTGTCTTGCTGAACAGCAGAAAATATCTGAACATTGTATCCGTCAGCGATTTTAACTGCTTCGCTTTATCGCGGCATATTTCGGCGTATTTCTTTATAAGTTCGGCATCCGTAACTTTTCCGTCGGCAAGAGCATCCGCATAAAGCAGCAGCGATGTAAGCGGTGTTCTTATATCGTGTGAAATCGCCGTAACAAGCTCTGTATTTGAGCGATATGCCTTCTGCTCATTCTCATAGTGGCTGATAATGGATTTTCTCATATTTTCGGCGCTCTTCGCAAGACTTGATATTTCATCATTGCCTTTTTCGTCAATATTTCTGTTCAGCTCGCCTGCATTTATAAGCTCAATTTCTTCGTTTATGCGTTTTATACGCATCAGCATTTTAATGAACGTGTGCATTATAAGCGTGCCGGCTGCAAGAAATCCTATAACGGCAGCAGCGGCAACAATTCTGCTGTGGAGGCGCTTTTCCGTAAAATCGTAAAGATATACGGTATAATCTCCGTCGGCAAACCGGACTGTGCCCGAATACGGAATTCTCCACAGACGGCTGTGTCCCGAAATCTGGTTTTCGGCACCCACAAGAGGACTTATATCTTTACTTACGCTTACGGTCACATATTTTTTTCTCTGACACCACTTTTTTGTAAGATCGGTATCCGAAGAAGATATATTATTTTTTGAAACATATTCACCGTACTGCGCAAAATACGCACTTTGTCTCGCAAGCCGCCTTGAATCCGACATATAAAGGTTATCTATGAGAGACTTTCCTGCAAGACGTATAAAGAAAAACGCGTACAACCCGACAGCAAATGATGCAATCACGCATACTGCAAATCTAAGCGCCAGAGAACCGGATTTATGCTCACGAGCCTGCATAGCTGTACCCCTTACCCCAGACCGTCTGGATATATTTCGGCTTTGTGAAATCGTCCTCAAGCTTTTTTCTGAGATTCAGAATATGAACCATGACTGTATTTGCGGAGGACGGGAGATATTTTTCTCCCCAGACCGCCTCATATATCATGCTGTTTGAAAATACCGTACCCTTATGAGAACGCAAAAATTCAAGCAGCTCATATTCCTTGTCGGTAAGCGGAATGACTTTGCCGTTTTTTGTAACGCTGCGGTCGGATGTATTTACGGAAAACTGTGTATCATCACCGTTACCCGAACGCTTTAAGAGTGACCTTATTCTCAGTAACAGTTCAACGCTTGAAAAAGGCTTTGATAGATAATCGTCTCCGCCCGCTTCATAAGCTTCTGTTTTGTCGTTATCCGAGCTTTTTGCTGTCAGGAACAGTATCGGGCAGTTGCTGAATGTGCGTATTTGCTTTGCGCACTCGACGCCGGACATAAAAGGCATTACAATATCAAGTATAACGCAATCGAATTTTTCTCCGCTTTTTACTATGTCAGACGCACTCTTTCCGTCGGCAGCCTTGACGACCTCATATCCTTCGCCTTTAAGCAAAAACTCAACTGCGTCGCGTATATCCGCCTCATCATCAACAACAAGTATTCTTTTCAATGCGGTATAAGCCTCCTTTATCGTAAAACATTATCTGTCCTTTCAAGGTACATTATAATATATTTTACGTTTTTTGGCAACACATAAAGCCTCAATTAAGAATTATTAAGGGCACAGATGTTTTTGCATTCCAGCCGTGCAATGTATTTTTAAGATTTGCACACTTTTTTTCTAAAAGGTCTTGACAAATACAGGCAAATGATATATAATATAAAAGCTGTCGAGAGACAGGCAATGCGCTGCTAGCTCAGCTGGATAGAGTGTTTGGCTACGAACCAAAAGGTCAGGGGTTCGAGTCCCTTGCAGCGCGCCATAGCCGGCAATATAACCGGCAATCAAAGCCGCCCATTGATTTGGGCGGTTTTTTTATTGACATAAAACGATTTATATGATAATATAAACAAAAAAGCCAAGGAAGTGCTTATGGAAACGAAAAAATTTATAATCGGCTTTATGGACTTTTATGACTACCCTGCCGAGGCAAAAGATACTTTTATAAACGCATTTGACACAATCGAGAATTCGGAATTTAAACAAGCATTTTATGAGCTTGCTGACAAGTATTTAAGGGAAGTAAAAATCGAAAAACCAGCTTTCATTTCCGAAACAATCAAAGATATAGCCACGCAAAGCGGAATTCACAAATATACTTTGAAATTCTTGCTCTTATTAATATGTGCCGAACAACTGCTGGCTTCATACCGCGCATCAAACATTCCCGATGAAATTTACCGCAACACAATGTATGATCTGAAAGTCAAACTCAATGAGTGCAAAACAGTAAAGAACGTTTGGGGAACTTTTACAAGCGGCTGGTGCTGCGGAATTTTTTCCATGCGCACTTTCGGTTTAGGCAGACTCGAATTTGAAATGTCGGAGTTCCCTTTCGATAACGGTTATCATCACGGCGGCATTCATATAAACAGAGGCGACTTTGTTGTATTTGCCCACATTCCGTCAGGTTCTCCTCTGACGCATGAAAATGCATACGATTCTTATCGAAGAGCTTATAATTTCTTCTCGGACAAGCTTAATAACAAGCCCCTTGTGATATGCTGTCATTCATGGCTGCTATACCCCGACACAAAGGATTTGTTTAAATGCAGCCGTAACATTACCGATTTTTATAACGATTTTGACATAATCGGAAAAGATGAATCGGAGGGTTTTTCCAATGCATGGCGTGTTTTCGAAAAAGACTACAATCAAAGCGAGATAGATTCATTGCCGGACAACACCTCACTTCAGCGGAATTTCATACAGTGGCTGAAAAACGGAGGCAAAACCGGAAATGGTTTCGGTGTTATCATATTTGACGGGCAAAAAATCATCAACAAATAAACAAATCGGCTGCTCAATTTCATTTGTTTCGCCGTTATTGTCACTTCTTAATAACAAAAGACCTGGAAATCAATCCCGGTTTTATCTTTATTCACTTACCGCAGTTTCGAGAGCAAGTTCGATCATATCGGTAAAAGAGCTTTGGCGCTCATCAGCGGTCGTCTGCTCACCCGTTACAAGGCTGTCAGAGACCGTAAACAATGCAAGCGCACGCTTTTTTGCCCGTGCGGCATTTATGTACAGCGCTGCCGTTTCCATTTCAACCGCAAGCACGCCCATATCCGCCCATTTTTTGTTCATATCGGTTTGCGCCGAATAGAAAGTATCGCTCGTTATAACATTTCCGACATGAAATGCAAAATTTTTATTTGCACATATCTCAGCTGCCTTTAACAAAATCTTAAAATCCGCAATCGGCGCAAAGCTACCGTTCAGTTCAAACTGTGAGCAATAGTTTGAATTCGTACACGCTCCCATTGCAAGCACTATATCACGCACGTGAACGGCTTTATTTATCGCTCCCGCCGTACCGACACGGATTATATTATCAACTCCGAAAAAATTGAACAGTTCATAGCTGTAAATGCCCATGGACGGCATACCCATACCGCTCGCCATTACAGAAACACTCTTTCCCTTATAAAATCCCGTATAACCGCAGGCGCCTCTTACGTCATTTACAAGTTTTGCGCCGCTAAGAAAGTTTTCTGCAATAAAACGCGAACGTTTCGGATCACCCGGCATAAGAACCGTCTTTGCAAAGTCATCGGGTGATGCATTTATATGCGGCGTCGGATAATTCTTCTCGGACATTTGTATCTGCCTCCGTTACATTGTATTTACAACTATATTTTAGCATAAATTAACTTTTGTTACAACATATATTTTTAAAGATACAGACTTATACATAAAAAAGTGCCGCCCTTTCGGGCGGCACATCTGCAATAAACGCAACTGTTATGCTGTCGGAAGTTCACTTCCGTTAAGTATTGCATTTACAACCGCTTTCTGTTCATCGGTATATGAAGCAAATTCAGCGGATTCGCTCACGGTCTTTGCAACGTCATAAATGCTTGCCGACATAGGCACACCGTAGTAATAAATGCCGTCAGCAGACTTAAGGTAAGGTCTTACAAGAAGAGTGTCCTTGTAGTTTGCGGCTTTAATTCCAACGAGTGCGGCAGCAAAGAACGTTTTGTTATCGGCGTTCCTGAAAGTAAGATGTGTCGTCTTATCATGCGATATTCCTGAAGTTTTCTTTACAGCGCTGTTATGTGTAAAGTCTGCTTCGTCAATCTTTGCAGCATCAAGAAGTACCTTGCGGGTTACGATAAATCCGTATTCAACACTGTCATCATTTGCAACATCATCAGCAACGCTTGCGATGAAACGCAGACCTGCGGGATTCTTTGTTCTGATAGTCGTTTCATTAGCATAAGAAACAGGCGCATCATATGCGAGATTCCATACAGCGGTAATGTTTACATTCTGCTTGAATTGTGTTGCGGTCACGGTTGTTGCCTTTTCGCCGTTAACCATCCAGCCGCCGAATGCATAGCCTGCCTTGGTGTAGCCGGTAGTTGTCGGAAGTGTGATTGTTTCGTCCTTTGCAAGGTAAACGGTCTCAAGATCGCCGTCTGCACCGTTTGCATCAAGGTTTACAGACCACATTTCCTTGATCACATACTCTTTCAGGTTATATGTAAGACCTGCAGCAGGGCTGTTTTTTGAGTTCCAAGCGCCATCATCTCCTACAAATTGCTTTTTATCAAATGCGGTTAGAAGTGAGAGATCTGCACCGGTTTTAAAGAGCTTATCATATGTTCCGGTCCAGCTCTGAGCTCTCTCATAGAAGTAATTGGTGTTATAAGTCTTGCCGGTAATTGCACCGAGTGCCTCAAGGCTTGATGCGGTTTTTGAACCGTCTGTGTACGATGTGCTGTTATTTCTTCTGGCAATATTGGAATAGTAATTCTCATTCATAATGGTAACGACACCGTTCACAGTCTGAGTTGTTCCGAGGAACTGTCCCTCCGTGCCGCCGCCGAGGACGAGGACGCCGTTCTGTTTATTGAAAGCAGCCTTTGAGCCGTCGAACAGACCGTCCTGGAAAGGAACATAAACGGAAAATCCGGACACGCCCTTAAAGGGATATTTGAAGTCTTCTGTATCATCATAAATGATAGAAATCTTGTAGAAATACTTTGTGTCAGGCTTGAACATTATGTTTGAAGCCTTGAGTGCTACCCACTGGTTGCCGTTTGTTCCGATTACAACCTTGAGAGAACCATTTTCGATAGTAGCAGAGCCGTTGTCTGCAGTGTTCCAAATGTTGTAGAATTTATTTGAGAAATCGCCGTTAGGAATAATGTTCTCCCCGTCGTCAAATGCTTTGCGTGTATATTCAACAGCTGTTCCGAAAGAACCGGTTATTGAACCGAATTCCTCTTTCAAAGCGGATTTTACATAAACAGTCTGTCCGATAAGGGATTTAACGGCGTACATTCTGTAAGTAACGCTGCCGTCAGTGTTTTCAATCTTTTCAACATTATCGGTTCCGCTGAATACCTTTGCAGCGTCCGTAATTGCTGCCGCATAAAATTCGTCTGCGGTATAACCGGGATCTGATTCGTAAGTTACGTTGAGAACGCCGTCTCTGTAATCCGCAGCGTCAGCACCGTTTGCGGAAGTAAGGACAGGAGCCTTGTTAACGTCAAGAGTTACGTCATCAGAAAGTACAAAATCAATGCCCGCAACATCCATTACAAGTCCGTCATATCCATTGTTGAGAATATCAAATCTGAAATTCTGCATACGGTCAAAATCTGTCCACTTGTAGGAAACGCCGTTTATGGCATAGTTTGTACTTCCTGCAAAATCAATATAAGCTGTATGCCAATCATTGTCAGCTAACGTAATCGAATTTGAGTATACGCACGTGCGCTGGGTGATGTTGGGATACGTAAGAGTTTCGTCAGTTTTATAAGCCGCAGGATCATTAAGCTTTAAGTAGACTGACATACTATCGGAAGTGCCTTTAATAGCCTCCGGAATTGTGTTGAATCTGTACTTTATGGAAACGCCCTTAATATTCTTTGTGTAAAGAGGTGTCGCAAAGTTCTTGGCTTCCATTTTCGGGTCACCGACATAAAAGTTTGTAGCACCTTCTTTACTCTTGAATGTGAAACGCTGGAAACCGCCGTTCTCATCTGAAACATAGGCGTTATATACATCGCCTCCCGGGATTGGGCCTACTGCGGAAGAGCCCGGATTGTTAAAATAATTTGAGAATGCTACGCTGTTATTGAATGTAACGCTGTAACCGGGATGCAGCTGCGCATCGCCGAAAATTGCATAGAGCGTTATATCAGACGTAATCTTCAGCGATCCGGAAAGGACCTCTCCGTCAGGCGTAAGCGACCAGCCTTTGAACGCTCTTGTGACGGAATAGTTACTCGGAGCATAAGACTTCAAGATCAAATCATTGCCGCTTCCAACAGCAACACTTGCAGGAACCGTCGCGCTTTCGCCGTTAGCGTCAAATGTAACGGTAAAACCATGATATCTGTATATTCTGATATTGTCAATATAATAGGTCATATTTGCGCAATTATCTGCGGTAACGTCAACACTTGCATTTGACAGGAAATATGACTTTGCAAACCATTCTCCCTCTTTAAGAGTAACCTGTGCTCTTCTTGTCAAAAGCGTATTTACATCTGTCGCTGCTTTGAAATCAGTTTCGACATTACCGCCGTGCTGTCCAGTACCTGCCTGAATAGTTGCATACAATCTTGTAAAAATAGGATTAACTTCAGAAGGAACATAGTAATCAGCAACTACGTTATATGTATATCCTGCCGAGGAAAGGTACTCATCTTTCAAAGCTGCATCTTTATTAAAGATAAGCGTCATCATTGCAAATCTGTAATTATTGGTTGCGGGAGCGCCAACTTTAACCATTTTTGAACCGTTCATTTCTGCAATTACTCTTGTTGAACCGCCAGTATCAGCTCCGAATGTCGGATTTACAGATGTCTTGTTGTATGTGAAAGTATCGCTTACGGTCTTTCCGACGGTCTGGCTCTGGAAGTCATTGAACAGCAGAAGTTCGCCGTAATTCTCATCATACAAAGGAAGCCATTTTGCATAAAGCGTCTTATCTTCAGTCGGCGCATAAGCAGTATCATAAATCGTCTCGCCGTCTTTTGTTTCAGACCAGCCGAGGAAGAAATATGCATCGCTATCGGTAGGTTCAGCCTTGAGCGAAGTAAGGTCAAACGACTTTGCAGTTGCTGCTTCGGGTACTGTCGCATCTATACCGTTAGCATCAAATGTAATCGAAACTCCGTCGGGCAATTCGGCAGTAAGCTCTGCGGCTGCGGTTTCTTCGGGTAATGCGCTCTCTGTTACTTCAGCGGCGCTCTCGGCATATTCGGTAGCCGGAGCAGCGTAAGCAAAGCAAGAAAAGAGCATAGCAAGACATAATGCTAAGCTTAAAAACTTTTTCATGTTCTTTCTCTCCTATTAAGTATTTTGGAAATTTTTGTGAATGCTAAAAAGGAATCCGGACGTGTGGGATTCGGAAATGCTTCGGGAAAAACAAAATCCGCTACGTCGTTTATCCATTGTAATGCTACGCTCCTTTCTGTTAAAATATCCATATTTTTCTACACAGACATTATAAAACTTTACGTTACTTTTGTCAATATTGTTTTTAAATTACCCTTAATTTTTGTAAGCAACGCACAAAATGTGAATAATATTTTTGTAACAATAGACGGCAGAAATTTGTCTATTGTGCTCTTTTTATCAATTAGGGTACAATAAAGCAAACCGTTCAAAAGTTTTTTTGTTTTCAAATCACAAATAACATCTTAAAGAAAAGTTCAATAAAGAAGTGTATAATTATGATATATTTTTTGAACGGAGGCTGCATAATGAAACTCAAATACTACGGAACGGCAGCTGCGGAAGGCGTTCCCGGACTTTTCTGCGAATGCGAAACCTGCCAAAAGTCGAGAAAATACGGCGGACGCAATTTTCGTTCGAGATCCCAGGCGCTTGTAAACGGGAAACTGCTTATTGATTTCCCCCCGGACACACTGTACCATGTTTTTAATTTCGGACTTGAACTGCACAAAATTCAAAACATGATAATTACCCACAAGCACTCGGATCATCTGCGCACCAGCGATTTTTTCAACCTTGCAAAGACATATGCATATCCCGACGACAGAAAACCGCTGCACATTTACGGCACACAGCCCACAATAGACGACATCGCGTATATGCTTCAGAAGAATAACATGATCTCACAGGGACGCTGGATTCTTCACGAGGTTATGCCGTATGAAAAGTATGAAATTGACGGCATGACGGTCATTCCCTACTGCGCAAATCACGACTTTTCCGTATCCCCCGTCATATACGACATATCCGACGGCGATAAACGTATGCTGTACGGAAACGACACAGGCTGGTTTACCGACAAAACATGGGAATATATTGAAAACAACAAGCCGAAATTCGATTTTGTGAGCCTTGACTGCACCTGCGGCGTAAAGCCCGACTGCGGCTGCCACATGAATCTTGAACTGTGCGTGAAAACCGCGGATAAGCTCCGTGAGCTTGGCTGTGCGGACAAAGATACTGTATTTTATCTGCACCACTTCTCGCACAACGACGGCGTCACTTATGACGAGCTTGTTCCGATTGCCGAAAAACAAGGGTTCGGTGTTTCGTACGACGGTCTTGAGGTCGAATTTTAAATTTTGAACGGAGAAAAACAATGAAAAAAGATGTTAGAATAAAAAAACTCGATGAGCGTGCCGTGATACCGACTTACGGCTCCGAATTTTCCGCAGGCGCCGACCTGTATGCTCTTATCGACAGCGAAACGCTGACAATACAGCCGAATCAGACGATACTTATCCACACAGGAATCGCTATGGAAATTCCCGAAGGATTCGGCGGATTTATCTTTGCGCGCAGCGGTCTTGCCTCAAAGAAAGGTCTTGCGCCGGCAAACAAAGTAGGCGTTGTTGACGCAGATTACCGCGGAGAAATCATGGTCGCGCTGCACAATCATTCCAACAAAGAAGCTGTTGTTTCAAACGGCGAAAGAATCGCTCAGCTTGTTATAATGCCCTTTGCCGCGGCGAACTTTATCGAGTGCGAAGAACTTTCGGAGACGGTTCGCGCGTCGGGCGGTTTCGGCTCGACCGGCACAAAGTAAAATTCAGGTTACTCACAATGCACTTTTGCGTGTCCTTTGCGGCACGCTTTTTTGTTGTCAATATGTACGATTACTCCATATTATTAATCCCATAATTCCATTGACAAACGGCTGTTTTTATATTAAAATTATTTGGAATAAAAATAGCGACATCACATTTATTAATCTGAAAATACGAACGGAGAACAAAAATGGAATTTATAAATAACGGCAGCGAATATGTTCTTAAAAGAAACGAACATGAAAAGTTGATTGAAAATCCGTGCTGCTACGGCGTAAACCGTCTTGACCCAAGAGCCAACCTTATCCCCTCGAAAAAGCGCGGAATCTATTACCGCAACAAATATGAATCCGATATGATTCAAAATCTCTGCGGAGAATACAAATTCATGTATCTTCCCCGCGATATTGACAGCAATGTATATTTTGAAAACGACTGCGAAGATTATTTCTGGAAAAAAATAGACGTCCCGTCAATGTGGCAGTACCGCGGCTACGGAAACTGCACTTATCCGAATGTTGAATATCATTTTGCGTTTGATCCGCCGTACATATCCTGCAACAATCCCGTAGGAATATACCGCAAGGAGTTTGTCATCTCGCGCCGTCCGGAAAAAAGCATACTTCATTTTTCGGGTGTTGACAATGCGTTTTTCGTATACGTAAACGGAAAATTTGCAGGTTTTGCAAAGGGCAGCCGCAACGCTGCGGAATTTGACGTAACAGATCTTCTTTGTATAGGCGTAAACAAACTTGCAGTCAAAGTCTACACCTGGAGCGACGCAAGCTATCTCGAAAATCAGGACATGCTGCTTGCCAACGGAATTTTCCGCGACGTATATCTTATAAATACCGCGAAAACCACGGTAAATGATTTTCACATATATACCGATCTTGAAACCATATATGCCGACATAAGCGTTGAAAATGCCGCGGACGGCACGCAGGTAAAATTCTTTGCCGACGGAAAGGAACTTGTTTCTTCGCTTACTGACGGAAAAGCACATTTCACGGTAAAAGTTGACTCTCCGAAACTTTGGAACGCCGAAGAACCGAATCTCTACGACGTTTACATAGAGCTTTACGACAACGGAAATCTGCTTGAAGTACATTCCAAGAAAACCGGGCTTATGCAATGCCGCACAGAGGGCAACAAGCTGCTTGTCAATGAAAAGCCGATCATGCTTAAAGGCGTTAACCGCCATGAATACAACATGAAAAACGGCAGAGGCGTAAGTCTTGATCAAATGACAAAGGAAATTGAGATTTTAAAATCTTCCAACGTCAACGCAGTAAGGTGTTCGCACTACACAAACGATCCTGCATTCTACGAGCTTTGCGCAATTTACGGACTTTACATTATGGACGAGGCTGACATAGAGTCGCACGGTGCAGAAGCTACAGGAGATCAGGGCACACTCGCAAAATCCGACTACTGGGAGTACGCCTTTCTTTACAGAACAAAAGCCATGTATGAGAATGACAAAAACGAGCCGTGTATTATGATCTGGTCTGTCGGAAACGAGTGCGGCTGCGGAAAAAATCTGACAAAGTGCGAAGAATATCTGCGCTCGCAGCCCAAAAAGTTGCCGATACACCAAGCGCAGGATAACGCGAACGATGATTTCCGAAAGATCGGTTACTGCACGCTTGAATCCATGACGCACTTTACGCGCGACGGAAAACCTTGTATGCTTACCGAATATGCACACGGCATGGGCAATGCTCCGGGTGTGCTTGAAGATTACTGGAACTATATGTATTCGCACGAAGAATGGTGCGGCGGCTACATTTGGGAATTCAAGAGCCACGGTTTTTATGCCGAGGACAAGGACGGAAAGTCTTTTGTAAAATACGGCGGAGATTTTGACAAAAATGAAAAAAATCACTGGAAAAACTTTACGATTGACGGATACCTCCAAAGCGATCTTACTCCGAAACCGGCTCTTTCCGAGCTTAAAGAGGTGCTGTCCCCCGTCCTGTTTTCACTTGACGGCACCGGTCTTGTCTGCCGTAACACAAACGATTTTGTTTCGCTTGAAAAGTATACCTTAAAATGGTTCTTGCTTGAGGACTTCAACATTCTGCGTTCGGGCGAGATAAATATGCCCGACGTTCCGGCACGCCAGTCGCAGACACTCCGCGACATAGATCTTGAAATCGGCACTCCCGTAAACGGTGCGGTATACAGAATCGACCTTCACGTATACGACGGAGATCGTGAGATCTCGCACAGACAGCTCGAACTTCCCGTACACGCCGAAAAACTGCCGTACACGCCCAAACATTCGGGTTCACCGTCGCTTTCTTTTGACGGCGACACAGCAGTTATATCCGGCAACGGCTTTTCGGTAAGCTTCACCGGCGGCGTTATAAGCAAATACGTAAAAGCCGAAAGAACGATAATCGACGCGCCTATGAAGTTCTGCTTTTTCCGTGCAGCTACCGACAATGACGACGTTTGGAAAAGAGATTCAAACACATGGCTTGATTACAGACTTCCTCAGTTTTCTTTCAAAATGAGAACTGCGTCTGTAAGCCGCGGCGAAAACTGTTGCAAAGTCAAAGTGTTCGGAAAAACCACCGGTCAGGGCAGATACGGCGGCTTTGAATGGAATATAGTATACACCGTTTTTGACAGCGGACTTATTCTGTTCGACTCTCATGCCGTTCCTTACGGCAAGCTGCCTGCCACGCTTTTGAGAATAGGCGTCGTATTCGAGCTTTCCTCAAAATTTGACAAAGTGCAGTGGTACGGCAGAGGCGAACACGAAAACTACTGCGACAGAAAGCTCTCAACACCGTTCGGACTTTACAGTCTGCCTGTTGACAAACTCAACTTCAAATACGAATATCCGCAAGAATGCGGCACACGCATCGACAATCGTTTTGTATCTGTAAACAGTGCAGACGGAACAAATCTCGGAATCGTCGGCTCCGACAGCGTTATCTTTTCATACCATGATTTCACACTTGAAAACCTGTCTGAGGCTAAACACAAAAACGAACTTCAAAAGTCAGACAGCAATTATCTGTACATAGACTACGCAATGCGCGGGCTCGGAAACAATTCCTGCGGTCCGACTCCCGAAGAAATGTACGAATTGCGTCCGCATGAGTTTGAGTTTGCATTTGTACTCGGCGCCAACCTTCCCGCCGAAAAACTACTCATGTTAAGCAGACTTGATTTCGGTGTCAAAACCAAAAAACTCAGCGGCACATATCATGCTCCCGAAACAGAAAAAATAGTTCAGAATTTCGACTGCATGCCGAAAGATGCTGACTGATACAGCAAAAATTTAAAATTTAGTCCCGTACTCTGTAAAAACATGCGGGACTTTTCTTATTTATTAAAGCAGAAACCGGCGCCCTTTCATATAATACCTACGGAGAAGACATTACTTCTCCGGAAAATAACAGTTAAAGGAGTACCGACATGGCTTCTTTCTTTAATCAGGCTACTCTTTCCTACAACGGAATCAGTACAAATTCAAATATAACCGTCGGCGAGCTTGTCGAAGTCCTGTCAATGACAAAGACGGCGATAGCAGACACTTACACCGACGGAGATAACGTGGTTTACGTCATCAACATCGTAAATTCCGGAACTCTGCCGTTTACCGGACTTACGCTTACCGACAATCTCGGTGCTTATACCGTCGGAGAGAAAATCTACGTTCCGCTGACTTACAACACGGGAACTCTGAGATATTATACCGGCGGCACCTTACAGACAACGCCCACGGTTACAGCAGGCAACACGCTTGAAATCTCAGACTTCAGCGTTCCTGCAAACAGCAATGCGACCATTGTCTACCAGGTAAAATTAAACGAATTTGCTCCTCTTGCAGCCGAAAGCTCGGTTACAAACACGGCAACGCTGACAGGCGGCGGTATCACAACTCCGATAACCGCGACCGAAACAATCAACGCCCGTTCCGAGGCTGTTCTCACCATCAGCAAGGCTATTTGCCCGTCTACCGTAACTGAAAACGGCGAAGTAACCTACACGTTTGTAATTCAGAATACCGGCAATACCGCAGCGGTGGCTGCCGACAACGCATCCGTAACCGACACATTCAATCCCATTCTTAACGGACTTTCCGTTACCTTCAACGGAACCGCATGGACTCTCGGCGATGACTATGCCTACAACACCGCGACCGGAGAATTTGCAACGGTTCCCGGAAAGATTACCGTTCCTGCTGCGACATTCACGCAGGATACCGAAACAGGAGTATACACCATTACTCCCGGAACGGCAATTCTTACGGTCAAAGGCACTATCTGAACAGTTTAAAGGACTTATGTTCTTTGGGAAGCTCTCAAAAAGGGCTTCCTTTTCTTATTCTCTTTAAAGAATATTTTTTCCAACGCAAGCGCATATAGTTTACAAAAGCAAAAAAATATGGTATTATTATTGTAAAAGTAAATTCCGAGAGGTTAATTTATGTACAACGATTTCAAAAGCGATATAACCGCATTTGCCGATAAGTGCGGCGAGTATTTCAACAGCGGTAAATTAAAGATTTTTTTTAACTCGCTGTGTTCAGATAAAAACATGGCTGACTACTACGATATATTTGCCGAACACTGCGACGGCGGAAAAAGAGTACGCGCTTATCTTGTTAAGCTCGGTTACAGTCTGTTTAAAGAGCCTTGCGATGACCGCATAATTATCCCTGCCCTGTCATACGAGATATTCCAGACGGGAGTTCTTACGCATGACGACATTATAGACGAGAGTCCCACAAGACGTCACAAGCCTTCGGTATATATGCAGCTCGGCGGAGGTCACATGGGAACTTCGCGCGCGATATGCGAGGGGGATTTCGGAATTATTGCGGCAACCGCGATTCTCTGCGGCTGTGAGTTTGACGAAAAGACCAAGTTAAATGCAATACAGCACCAGTCACGCGTATTTTTCTCTACCGTTGCGGGCGAACTGAAGGACGTTGATCTGTCATACGACAAAAACTATACGCTTGAGGACGTTCTTTCGATGTACGCGCTGAAAACCGCGCAGTATACAGTTTCGGGGACGCTGTTGCTCGGCGCAATTCTTGCCGGTGCGGACGAAAAATCCAAGGCTGAACTTTCGGAAATCGGAAAAAATATTGGTATTGCCTTTCAGATAAAGGACGACATTCTCGGAATATTTTCAGAGCAGGACGAAATAGGTAAATCAAACCTCAGCGACATGAGAGAGGGCAAAAAAACCGTGCTTTCCTCACACTTTATTGATTTTGCAAACAAAAACAACGCTACAACCGAGCCCGCGCACTTTGAAAGCATATACGGAAATGCAGCGTCGGGCGAAAAAGAACTTGAAACGCTGCGCGGTATGTTTATAAATTCGGGGTCTTTGGAATTTGCAAACGCGCTTTGCGACAAATACATACAAAATGCACGCGAGGGGCTTTCAAAGCTTACAATATCGCAGCGCAACAAGACCATTTTTGAGGAATTTCTCGAATACATGACTTCACGCAAAAAATAAACAATTACGGAGGTACATATGTCAGATAAAGCAACACAAATACAGCATCTCGGAATAATAATGGACGGAAACAGACGCTGGGCGCGTCAGCACAAGCTTGAAAGCGTCGTAAAAGGCCATGAAAAAGGCGGCGACAAGTTCATTGAAACCTGTATGTGGTGTCAGGAGGCGCAGATTCCGTATCTTACGGTCTATGCGTTTTCATACGACAACTGGAACAGAAGCGCCGACGAGGTTGACGGAATATTCGAGCTTCTCGAAAGCTTTTTCAAGAAGCGCATTGACACCTGTATTCAGCGCGACATTCGCCTTATACCCATCGGCAACATGGATATGCTGTCCGAAAAATCAAGAAATACTCTTAACCGCGCCGCAACACTGACCAAGGACTGCAAAAATCTTACCGTAAACATAGCTATAAGCTACGGCGGTCACGACGAAACATTACGCGCGGCGCGCAAGATTGCGGCAGACGCAGCCTCCGGAAAGATAAAGCCCGAGGACATTGACAGCAAGCTTTACAGGTCTTACCTTGACGAATACGAGTCGCCCGAAATGCAGCTTGTAATACGCACGGGCGGCGACAAAAGGCTCAGCGGATTTTTCCCTTGGGAAACGGCATATGCCGAATTTGCCTTTCTTGATGTACTCTGGCCGGATTTTTCGCACGAACAGTTTGACAACACAATAGAACAGTATTATGCCAAAACAAGAATCAACAAAGGAAAATAAACGCGCCGATTTACAGAACGGCAGCGGATTAAAGCGTTCCGAGTTGTTTACGATAGGCGAAGTTTCAAAGATGTTTCATTTAAGTCCGGGAATTCTCCGCCACTATGAGCAAAAAGAGCTTATAAGCCCCGAATTTTCCGACCCTGAAACCGGCTACCGGTATTACAGCATACGGCAATTTGAAGCTCTCAACACAATAAGATATTTACGTGTGCTTGACGTTCCTCTGCCGAAAATAAAGCAGTTTCTCGGCAACCGCGATCTTAACGTTATCGAAGGGACATTACGCGAACAGATGGAGAGCGTAAATCAAAAGATAAGTCAGCTTTATAAGATTGAGCGAAAAATTCAAAATCGCCTTGAACAGCTGGACGACGCAAGAAATTCGCGGCTTGATGTTATAGAACTTAAGAATATACCCGAAACAAGGCTTATAAAGCTTGAGGACAAGCTGAAAATAAACAGTTTTTACGACATGGAGTCACCCATACGCAGACTTGAAGGTTCACAGGACGAGGCGCTTGTCTTTCTCGGCAAGGTCGGAATAGGGATTTCAGAAACCAATCTGAAATCAGAAAAGTTCGACTCATACGACTGCATTTTTCTGATACTCGACGATGTTGACAGTTTTAAAGGTAGGTGCGACACACTACCACCCTGTACCTGTGTTTCCGTCCGTTTCTGCGGCAGCCATGCCGAAGCAAAAGCACCGTACCGCAGACTAACGGAATATATTAAAAGAAACAATTTTGAATTTTGCGGTTTTTCACGCGAAATTACCATGATCGACTACGGATTTACAAATGATACTGACAAATTCGTAACCGAAATACTTATTCCGGTTAAAAATAAATAATACTCCCACAAAAAAAGCAAGGCGCACCGATACAAACGGTCAACGACTTGCTCTTATTTTTATATATTGTTGCTAAGGAAAGCGAGTGACAATGCCATATTCTCATACTGCACGGCAATGCCATCCGGAACATTCAGTCTGCACGGCGCAAAGCACCATATTCCCTTTATTCCGGCACCGACAACCGTATCGCATACACTCTGCGCATTATCCGCAGGAACGGCAATTATCGCTATTGCACAGTTATTTTCTTTGCAATACTCTGCAAATGAGTCCATGGGATATACCGGCTTTCCCGCCTTGCTCTGATACTTCTTTTTTACGGCAATATCGAACGCCGCCGATATTTCAAGTCCGTACTCCGAAAAGCCCTTATAATCAAGCAGAGCTTTACCGAGTTTGCCGACACCCACAAGCACTACTTTTTTATTATCGTCATGCTGCAAAAATTTTTCAAGAGTCGTAATAAGCTCATCAACTCTGTAACCTGTTTTGGGGCGTCCCGCACCGCTGATAGAAGCGAGATCCTTGCGAACCTGTACGTCGCCGAGTCCGAGCGCCCTTGCTATTGCTGTCGCCGATATATTCTCGCATGAATGTTCGGTGCTTTTCAGAAATTTAAGATAGACAGGTATTCTTCCGATTGCCGCGCGTGAAATCTCTGTACGTTTAATAACTTTCACCTCCGGGTGATTTTTAAGCGCACTTCAATTATTTGCTGAGCTTTGCTTTATCGGCAGCAGCGTCGAGCTTTACATTTCTAAAATAAAGTCCGATGTCTATCGCAATTTCGATAAAGTTAAGCACATAGAAGAAAAAGCTGAGATAGAAGATAAATCCGGAGCTGCCGTTGCAGGTCTGTATGATCTTTCTTGCAATCCCGAATGCGTAACCGATAAGCAAGAACACTTCAAAGAAAAGGCTCTTTCCTTTAGCGGTTCTGGAAGTATACGATTTGCGTATCGAAATCGGCCACGAAAGACCGAAACAGAATATTGTAAGCGCCTCGAGAAGGTCGGTTATGAATGAAACTGTCATTTTATTAACTCACTTTCGGTTATATATTCTTTTGTCTTGTGTAATTGGGAAGAAGTTTGGGAGAAACGGCGTCGGATTTGATTCCTGCGGATTCTCTCATCTTTTCAAACTCGGTAACGTGCTTTAACGAAAGCTTTCCGGTCTTGGTATGCTTTGCTGTTTCGGCTGCGTTCTTGCCTGCACTTCTGCCGAATACGATAATATCAAGCAGCGAGTTACCCATAAGTCTGTTTCTTCCGTGGATACCGCCGACTGCCTCGCCGGCAACATAGAGATTTTCCACATTGGGAGTCATACCGTCAACGTTTATGTCAAGGCCGCCGTTCTGGTAATGCAGCGTGGGATATACGAGTATAGGCTCCTTGCGGATATCTATACCGTAGCTCATAAACATACGCATCATTGCGGGAATTCTCTTTTCGATAGTTCCTTCTCCGCCGATTTTTTCAATCATGGGCGTATCAAGCCATACAGCCTTTCCGCTGCCTGTATCTACACCCTCATCTCTGTCGGAGCACTCGCGTATTATCGATGCTGCGGCAACGTCACGGGTTTCAAGCGGATGCATGAATACTTTACCGTCGCGGTTTACAAGCTTTGCACCGAGAGAACGAACCTTTTCGGTAACAAGCGCGCCGAATATCTGCTGCGGAAATGCAGCGCCCGTCGGGTGATACTGAAGTGTATCGGCATAAAGCAGTTTTGCGCCTGCTCTGTAACCGAGCACAAGTCCGTCTGCGGTTGCGCCGTAGTGGTTTGATGTCGGGAATCCCTGATAGTGCATACGTCCTGCGCCGCCGGTTGCTATAATTACGGTCTTTGCACGTGCAACCATGAGTTCCTTTGTTTCCATGTTCATGAGAACCGCGCCGGCTGCCTTACCGTTTTCGTCGAGTATTAGCTCGATTGCCGAAGTAAAGTCAACTACCGGAATTCCGCGGTTAAGCACTTCGTCGCGGAGTGTTCTCATTATTTCTGCACCGGAATAGTCCTTTGCGGCGTGCATTCTTTTTCTTGATGTTCCGCCGCCGTGAGTGGTAATCATTGTTCCGTCGGGAGCCTTATCAAATTCAACGCCGAGGTCATTGAGCCACTGTATAGCTTCGGGTGCCTCGCACACAAGCTTTGCAAGAAGTTCTCTCTTTGCAGCAAAATGTCCGCCGCCGAAAGCGTCGAGAAAATGAGTTGCAGGGGAATCGTTGGGCTTATCGGCAGCCTGAATACCGCCTTCAGCCATCATTGTGTTTGCATCGCCTATACGGAGCTTTGTAACTATCATAACCTTTGCTCCGGCGTTATCAGCCTCGATTGCTGCGGAAGAACCTGCTCCGCCGCCGCCGATTATAAGCACATCAACGTCATATTTCACGTTATTGAGGTCAATATCCTTTTCGGTTATACGGCTCTTTGCCTCAAGCATTTCGCAAAGCTCGTGGGGAACCTGCTCACCCTTATTCGGACCTATTTCAAGCGTTGCGAACTCACTCTTTTTATAATCGGGGTGATAAGCTGCAAGAAGGTCGTCCTTTTCTTTTGCGGTCATTCTTTTGGGCTCATAGGCAATATTGGCTTCACGCGCCTGTTCAAGCGCCTTTAAAGAATCCTGAAATTCAGCAGAATACATATCTGTTTTACCTCCTTACTTCTCTATATCCCTGTTATTGTAAAGTTCCTTGAGTTCTTCGACGGGTTTGCCCATAAGAGCTTCGATAAGTTCGGTAAATGTACCGTCTTTTATCTCTTTTACGCGTTCTTCGAGGTGTTCGGATTTAGGCGCGAGATACTTTCCGTTCAGTCTGCGCGCAAGCATTGCAACCTGCGGATGCGAAATTCCGGCAGGGCATCTCGACGAACATACGCCGCACATTACGCAGTCAAAGGATTCTTCCGCGCACTTATCAAACTCGCCTCTCTGAGCGTATGCGATATACTGCATGACATTGAGTCCCTGAGTACAGCTCTTTGTACAGGCATTACAGCCGACGCAGGCATATATTTCGGGATAAAGCTGCATCATTATCTGTTCGGTAGGCTTTATCTTTTCAATATCGTATACCTGTTTTACGAGCGGGAAGAAAGGCAGCGTTGCAACGTACATTCCCTCCTCTACCTTTGTCTGGCATGCAAGGCAGGTTTTAAGTTCCTGTTTGCCTTTAATACGGTATATTGTAGCGCACGCGCCGCAGAATCCGTTGCGGCAGCCGCAGCCGCGCACAAGCTGGTATCCGGCATATTCCATGGCACGCATTATTGTCAGGTTGTCGGGAACGCTGTACTGCTTGCCGAAAAGGTAAACGTTTACCATATTTTCCATAGTAATTTCTCCTTAAAGAATTTTTGAATTAATATTCGTCCGGAAGCTCGTCGATTTCATCGCAGCGGAAAACGGGGCCGTCCTTGCAGACATATTTTGCGCCAATATTGCATCTTCCGCACTTTCCGATACCGCACTTCATTCTAAGCTCCATTGTCGTATACACCTGAGTCTTATCAAATCCGAGTTCGATAAGTCCCGCAAGCGTAAATTTGATCATTATGGGAGGACCGCAGAGAACGGCGATCTTATCCGTCGAGAAACCGAGTTCCTTGACATAGTTGGGTACAAAACCGACGTGTCCGTTCCACTCGGGCTGTTCGCGGTCGATGGTAAGATGTACGGACACACCTGCATCGTTTGCCCACTCGTCAATGATCTCCTTATAGTCGACAAGATCCTGCATACTGCGCGAGCCGTAAACTATATCGATCTTTCCGTATCTGTCGCGGTAATGGCGGCAGTAATTTATAACCGAACGCAGCGGTGCAAGACCGATACCGCCGGCGATAAAGAGCATATCGTGACCGGCAAACTCTGTATCTACCGGGAACGGCTTTCCGTAAGGACCGCGGATAGTAATCTGCTGACCTACCTCCATTGAATGGAGCCACTCGGTAACGCAGCCGCACTTTTTAATTGAAAATTCCATAAACTCGGTATTCGTAGGAGAAGAAGTAATTGAAAACATAGCCTCTCCGACACCCGGAATGGAAAGCATGGCACACTGACCGGGTTTATGTTCAAAAGCTTTTTTGCCGTCGGGAGTGACTACGCGGAAGGTCTTTACGTCCGGCGTATCTATGCGTATATCGGTTACGACACCGATTGCCGGTATAAGTGCTTCTTTTTCGTTAAGCATTGCTTTTACCTCCCAGCTTTTTCATTACTTTTACTATATTCATCTGAATCGGGCATCTGTCTATGCAGCGTCCGCAGCCGACACACGAGAACATACCGTCGTTATTTGTCGGATAATACACAAGCTTATGCATAAATCTCTGACGGAATCTCTCAAGCTGTGTAAGTCTGGGCTGTCCTGCCGACATTTTTGTAAATTCGGAATACATACACGAATCCCAGCAGCGGAAACGCTTAACGCCGTGACCGGTATTGAAGTCCTTTATATCATAGCACTGGCAGGTCGGGCAGACAAAAGTACAGGTTCCGCAGCCGAGACAGGTTTCGGAAAGTTCCTTCCATTCGGGTGCGTCGAAAAATTCTTTTGTTTTGTCCTTTCCGAATGCGTCGGCTTTAAGCGAAGCAAGCGGAAGCTTTGAAAGGCGCTCTTTGATAAGTTTTTTCTGCTCATCGGCAGCATTCTCATCGGCATTTTCCGTAACGCCGTCAAGTTTTGCAAGAAACGCCTTACCCTTTTCGGTCTTTGCGTCAAGCAAAAGCTCGCTTTCTGTCTTATAGCAGACAACATCGCCCTGAGGTTCCGACGCGTCAATTCCAAAAGTCTGACAGAAACAGGTTTCCTTAGGCTTATTGCAAGCCATAGAGATAATAGTTGCGTGTTTGCGGCGGTTTTCGTAATATGTATCGACAGGATCTGCGAGAAATACTCTGTCAAGTACGTCAAAGCTCTTTACGTCGCACGCACGGACTCCGAAAATTGCAAAATCTTCGGACTCGTTTCTTGTATCAATGACATCTATATTCTTTCCCTCAACCTTGAAATCCATAAGGTTCTCGGTCTGCGGAAAGAAGAAGTCCTTTGCGCTTCTTACGGTATTAAGTGCGTCGGAAAGCTTTTTGCCGTCCTCCCACTTTTCGTATTTGGCGCCGTTTGCGGCATCTACGGGAAGGTAAAGCGTCATTTCGGACGAAATCTTTGCAAACAGTCCGTCAAGATTTTCAAGTGAAATTTTACGCATTGACGTCACCCCTTTCTACAGCCTCTGAGGGTTCTGCGTCATCAGGCGAGTAGTTTACGATAGGCGCACGGTTTCCGACCTCGGCGCCTGCCTGATAATCGCCGTAAAGCTCGTCAATATCCTTGATAAACTTACGGTTGAGCAGATGAAGCGGTATATGCTGAGGACATACTCTCGAACATTCTCCGCAGTCGGTACATCTTCCGACAACATGGAACGCTCTTATGATATGGAACATCTTTTCTTCAAAGGAATTTGCTGCAGCCTTGTTTTCAACACCGGAATTCGGGTTATCGAAAACGCACTTTTCACAGGTGCAGGCGGGACATACGTCGCGGCAGGCGTTGCAGCGGATACATCTCGACAGTTCGTTCTGCCAGAATGCGAAACGTTCGTCGGGAGTCATTTTTTCAAGGCGTTCAACCTCGTCAAATCTGTGCGAATCAAGGACATCTCCGTCAGAGCCGAGAAGTTCATCATACGCAACGTGCTTTTTCGACTTGCAGTTTGCACATCTCTCTGCCAAAAGTTCGGAAGTATTTACCTTAATATCTCCGTCATAGAGCGTATGTATTACGGTCTGCTCTCCGTCCGATTCGGCGGAAAGAACGCTCTGCGCTTTTTCTTTGAGTTTTTTAACGTCGATCATGCCGCCACACGGAACGCCGACAACATAGACCTTTTCGCGGTCAAAGCGATGCTCGGTAAGCAGCTGGTTAAAGCTGTACGTATCGCAGGGCTTTAAGAAAACAAGCACCTTTGCGTCGCTTTTTGCGGTTTCTTTCACAAGATATTTAGAGAAATTTGCACCGCAGAAATCATTCCATACAAATTCTTTTTCAAGCTCTTCGGCACTCGAAAATACCGACGGAGTTACGTCATAGTCAAACTCTCCGACTCTCCAGCCGAGAACTCTGTCAACAGTGCCTGCTGCCAAAAGCTCAGAGGCTTTATTTACGAGAACATCGCGTTTTATTTCTTGCATCGTAAATCCTCCAATCTCTTGTTTTCGCCGAGGCTTGCGACCTTTTCGGCAAAATCGTTCATGGTTGCGGCAAACTTTGCGCCTTCCGCAGCGCTTACCCACTCCACTCTTGTACGTTCTCTCTCTATTCCGAGATAGTCAAGCATTGAAAACAGCAGCGACATACGGCGTCTTGTATAATAGTTACCCGACGTATAGTGGCAGTCTCCGGGGTGGCAGCCGCACAGAATTACACCGTCCGCGCCTCTCTGGAATGCACGGAGTATAAACATTGGATTTACTCTGCACGAGCAGGGTACGCGGATTATCTTTACGTCCGCAGGATAGCTCAGTCTGTTATTGCCGGCAAGGTCTGCTCCGGCATATGAGCACCAGTTACAGCAGAATGCCACAATAAGCGGCTTATATTCATTTACTTGCATATTGCGTCTACCTCCGCCATGATTTGCTTATTCATGAATCCCTTAAGGTCCATAGCACCGGACATACAAGCAACCGTACAAGCTCCGCAGCCCTGGCAAACAGCTTCGTTTACCGACGCAACTCTGCGGACTTTTGTGGTTCTGTCGGGCATTCTGAATTCTTTTTCAACGTATGTTATAGCACCGTAAGGACAAACCTTTTCACAGGTCGAACAGCCGTTGCACATCATTTCGTCGGAATGTGCAACGCACGGGTTTCCTGTAAGCTTATCCTTACAGAGAAGTCCGATTACCTTTGACGCGGCAGCGCCTGCCTGAGAAACTGTTTCGGGTATATCCTTAGGTCCCTGGCAGGTTCCCGAAAGGAACACGCCTGCCGTCGGGCTTTCAACGGGACGGAGTTTGGGGTGCGCTTCGGTAAAGAAGTCGTTTGTATCCATACTTGCCGTAAGCATTGTAGCAAGGTGTCTTGCGGACTTATCGGGTTCTATTGCGGCGGCAAGCACGACAAGGTCTGCGTCTATATGAAGCTGCTTTCCGTAAAGCAGATCAGAGCCTTGCACCTTGAGTTTCTTTCCTTCGGGCGTTACCTTGCCCACCATGCCCTTTATATAATGCACGCCGTATTCTTCGACGGCTCTGCGGTAGAACTCGTCAAAATTCTTACCGGGTGTTCTTACGTCAATATAGAATACGTAAACTTCGGTATCCGGGTATTTATCGCGGATAAGCATTGCGTGCTTTGCCGTATACATACAGCATATCTTCGAGCAGTATTCCTTGCCCTTTTCTGCACAGGCAGAACATCTCGATCCTACGCACTGTACAAATACTATCGTATGCGGGTGTTCGTTATCCGACGGTCTTAAAAGCGTACCACCGGTAGGGCCTGCGGCGTTCATGAGACGTTCAAGCTCAAGCGAGGTTATTACGTCCTTTGACTGAGAGTATGCAAACTCGTCGAACTTATCCATAGAAATGGGATTGAATCCTGTTGCAACAACTATTGCGCCGTACTTTTCCTTTATGTACTCGTCCTTTGCGTTGTAATCGATAGCGCCGGCGGTACAAACCTTGGCGCAGACGCCGCACTTTCCGTTTTTGAGCATATTGCAGTGGTCGGGGTCTATTGTTGCGACCTTAGGCACCGCCTGTGCGAACGGGATATATATTGCGCGTCTGTTATCCATACCAAGGTTGAATTCATTAGGCACTTTTTTCTGCGGACATTTTTCGGTACAAGCTCCGCAGCCTGTGCAGACATCTTCCTTTACATATCTTGCACGTCTTTTTATGGTAACTTCAAAATTACCTACAAATCCGCCGACATCGGTCACTTCGGAATACGAAAAAATTCTTATCTTATCGTTCTGTGCAACATCAACCATTTTCGGCGTAAGAATACAAGCCGCACAGTCGAGCGTCGGGAAGGTTTTATCGAGCTGAGCCATCTTTCCGCCTATTGTCGGCTTTGTTTCAACTATATCTACCGGAAATCCTGCGTCTGCAATATCAAGCGCCGTCTGAATACCTGCAATACCGCCGCCGATAACAAGCGCTCTCTTTGTAACAGGGCTTTCGCCGGGCGTAAGAGGCGTATTAAGGTTTACTTTAGCTACGGCTGCCTTTGCAAGTATGATCGCCTTTTCGGTACCCGTCGGCATATCCTTATGAACCCACGAACACTGTTCGCGGATATTTGCAATCTCAACCATATAAGAGTTGAGTCCGGCTGCAGCCGCGGTCTTTCTGAAGGTAGCCTCATGCATACGCGGCGAACACGAGCAGACAACTATTCCCGTGAGCTTATGCTCCGCTATTGCATTTTTGATTATTTCCTGTCCGGCCTGGGAACACATATACTGGTAGTCGGTGGAGAAAACAACACCCGGCTCGTTTTCAAGAGCCTTTGCAACTGCTTTTACATCGACTGTTCCTGCAATATTTGTACCGCAGTGACAGACAAATACTCCGATTCTCTGCATGGTTTTGTATCTCCTTTCTTACTTTGAATATTTTCTGAATGCGCTTACCAAAGCCTGCTGCGGCATATCGTCGTCGATAATCTCGGGAACATCGTCGGGCTTTAAGTGGTTTGCGCCTTTTTCGCGTATTACGGAAAGTCTGAGAGCCTCTACAAGCTTTGCGGGTTCTACCCCGCGCGGACATCTGTCAACGCAGGCAAAGCAGGAAAGGCATTTATATATGGAATCCGACTTTTTCAGAGTTTCTATATCTCCGGTCTCGACCATATATACGAACTGATGAGGATGATATTCCATCTCATCATATGACGGACAGGTAGCCGAGCACTTTCCGCAGCGCATACATTTCAGAGGATTTACTCCGCTCATACGGAGGATCTGTTCCTTTTCGCGCTCATTTTTATTCTGCATCATTATCCTCCTTTACTCCGAGAGCCTCCGCAAGAAGCTCCGTAAAGTAAACAACCGGCACGTCGCTCTGACTCTTGACAAGGTTATACTTACAAAGAGGACATGCGGTGACAAGCATTTCGGCGCCGTTTTGCTTTGCATTGTCCGCAACGGCGTTTGCCTTCTTTGACGCAAACTCTTTATCCTCGACTACGACGTATCCGCCGCAGCACTCGTTTCTCATGGAATACACAACAGGTTCTGCACCGAGAGCTCTGATAAAGTCCTCCATGATCTTCGGGTTTTCTGGATCGTCAAAACTCATGACTTTTCCGGGACGGAGAAGCATACAGCCGTAATATGCCGCAATCTTCTTTCCGGTCAGCGGATTTTTTACCGCCTCTTTTATCTTATCAAAGCCTATCTTGTCGCGTAACAGTTCGAGATAGTGTATGACCTCTGTTTCGCCGTTATAAGGCTCTTTGAAGTCCTTATCCTGCGCCATATATGTATTCACGCGCGCAGCAAAAGTCTCATCATTCTGTACAGCGTAGTTTGTCTGCTTGATAACGTTATGACAGGCTGAGCATACGGTCACAAGAGGTCTGTTTTCCTCTTTTGCCGAGACAAGTGCGCGCACACTTGAAAGCTTTGACGCAATCTCGTCCTTTGCGCTGACAAACACACCGCCGCAGCACTGCCAATCCTTTATTTCGCAAAGCTCGGCACCGAGTATTTCGGCGCACTTTCTCGCATAGTAATCAAGTTGTTTTGCCTTTGTACGGAGGGTACAGCCGGGAAAATAACTTACTTTCATCAATATACCTCCATTACGTTTTCTTATACCATCTGTTCGGGGTGGAATACCTCATCGAACTTTTCGGCAGTCAGAAATCCGAGTTCAACGCAAGCTTCTTTAAGTGAAATATTATCCTTAAAGGCTTTCTTTGCGGTCTTTGCCGCATTTTCGTAGCCGATATAAGGGTTAAGCGCGGTAACAAGCATAAGCGAGTTATACAGGTTATGGTGCATTTTTTCCTTATTTGCGGTAATGCCGACTGCACAGTTATTATTGAACGAAACAATAGCCTCTGCAAGAAGTCTTGCGGACTGGAGGAAGTTATATGCCGCAACGGGCATGAACACGTTGAGTTCAAAGTTACCCTGCGACGCCGCCATGGAAACCGCAACGTCATTGCCCATTACCTGAACCGCAACCATGGTTACAGCCTCGCACTGCGTCGGATTGACTTTACCGGGCATTATCGAAGAACCGGGCTCGTTTTCGGGAATGTGTATCTCGCCGAGACCGTCTCTCGGACCTGACGCAAGCCAGCGAACATCGTTTGCTATCTTCATCATATCGCAGGCAGTCGCCTTTATCGCGCCGTGTGCAAATACAAGCTCATCTTTGCTTGTAAGAGCATGGAACTTGTTTTCAGCCGTTATAAAAGGCTTTCCCGTAAGTTCGGATACCTTTGCCGCAACAAGTTCGGAAAAACCTTTGGGCGCGTTAAGACCCGTACCTACCGCAGTTCCGCCGAGTGCAAGCTCATGCAGAGGTTTAAGCGCGGACTTGAGAAGTTCGGCATCTCTTTCAAGGCTTGAACGCCAGCCGCTTATTTCCTGGCTGAACTTTATGGGTGTTGCGTCCTGAAGATGTGTGCGTCCGGACTTTACTATGCCCTCATTCTCTTTTTCAAGCTTTTTAAATGTCGCTATAAGCGTTTCTATTGCCGGCAGCAGCTTATCTTCGATTGCAATAACCGCGGAAATATGCATCGCCGTAGGGAAAGTGTCGTTTGACGACTGGCTCATGTTTATATCGTCGTTCGGGTGAACGAGTTTTTTATCGGCAAGCTGGTTTGCACGGTTTGCAATAACCTCGTTTGCATTCATGTTGGACTGAGTGCCCGAACCCGTCTGCCATACAACAAGCGGAAAATGTCCGTTAAGCTCTCCGGAAATGACTTCGTCGCAGGCTTCGCAGATTACTGCAAGCTTTTCGGAGGTCATCTTTTCGGGTTTGAGCTCATTGTTGGCAAGAGCGGCGGCTTTTTTAAGTATTCCGAACGCGTGTGTTATCTCTCTCGGCATTGTTTCTATATCGACGCCGATCTTAAAATTCTCATGGCTTCTCTGTGTCTGCGCAGCCCAAAGACGGTCTGCCGGGACTTTGACTTCGCCCATGGAATCATGTTCTATGCGGTATTCCATTTTTAAACAACTCCTAATTATATTTCAAGATTATTGATAACGTCTTTGAGTGCGTCGGCGCTCTTATGAAGCTTCGCGATCTCTTCATCGGTAAGCGGCATAAGCACCTTGGATCTTGCACCGTTTGCGCCTACTGTATTGAGAACGCTGAGCGCAACGTCATCTACGCCGTATTCGCCGTGCATAGGAGTTGAAACGGTCATTGTAGTATCTATACCGGTAAGCAGGCACTTGCAGATATGGCAGACAGACGCGGAAATCGCATAGAAGGTTGCGCCCTTGCGTGCGATAACTCTTGCGCCGGACTTGCGGACATACTGCTCTACTTCATCAAAGTTGAATACCGGCGGCTCTATATTATCGGTAGCGATAAGCTTTCCGCAATCGGCTATCGGAACATTCGAGATGTTTGCGACAGACCACGGAATAAAGGAAGAATCGCCGTGCTCGCCGAAAACATATGCATGAACATTGCTCTGGCTGATATTGTAGTATTCCGAAATTCTTGCACGCAGTCTTGCGGTATCGAGTATCGTACCCGAACCGATTATGCGGTTTTCGGGAAGTCCCGAACGCTTGCAGAAAGTATATGTAAGAATATCTACCGGGTTGCTGACAATTATATATGTAGCGTCGGGAGCATACTTTACTATCTCGGGAATTATGGATTTTGTTATATTTACATTCGTCTGCGCAAGGTCAAGACGCGACTGACCGGGCTTTCTTGCAATACCCGATGTGAGTATTACGATGTTCGATCCCGAGGCGTCGCGATAGTCGCCCGCATATACCGAACAGGCACCGAGAAAAGGTGTTCCCTGACGTATATCAAGCGCTTCGCCGAGTGCTTTTTCATTGTTGATGTCGATCATTACTATCTGGGACGCAATTCCCATAACAGCAAGCGTATAAGCGATTGTTGAACCTACGCTTCCGGTTCCGATAATAGAAATTTTGTTCATAATGCACCTCTAAGTTTTTTTGATTGAATTACCGTTTTTTTGCGGAATTTTCGGTTTTTCACTCCTTTTTTGTCGAATACATTTTCACAGTATTCCTTATATTATAATACCTCATTCGCACGTATTTGGCAAGTACCAATTTCGCATACCGGTAATGTGTTTATCGATATACTGCGGTTCAATATAAAAAATACTGTCGTTATTATAATTTTAGCACTATGTTAAAAAAAAGTCAATGTCAATATTATGCGCGGTTTGTGACATTTTTTTCAAAATACATACCTTTAATTATTAATAAAGCAAAAGTCCCGGAGCACAAAGTTCCGAGACCTTAAAAACGCTTTACAGATTTTTACTTTTCCTGCGGAGTAACAATAAACTTTCCGAGTCTTCTTCTGTCCTTATCCGCAAGCACTTCGGGCAGCTCTTTGAGCGGGATTTTTTCGTATATCATAGAGCTTACGTCGATACGGCGCGAAGATATAAGATCAAGTGCACGCTGCTGTGTATAAGGATTGATATATGAAGCCTTAAGCGTAATTTCTTTTTTGAATATTTCAAACGGCTTTATCGAAAGCTCATCATTCGGCTTTGTAAGTCCGAACATCATTACGGTCGAATACTTGCCTGCAATCTTAATTGCCGTTTCAAGCGTGGAAATGCGTCCCACGCACTCAATTACAACGTCGATCTGCGTGATTCCGAGTTTTGCAAGAACCTCGGGTATATCCGCACCGTTAGGATCAAGTACAATATCCGCGCCGAGTTTCTTTGCGTGAACGCGCTTGCTTTCGACAGGCTCGATTACGATTATATTGCAGGCGCCTGCAAGTTTTGCAAGCTGCGTCATGATAAGCCCTATCATTCCCGCGCCTATTACGGCAACCGTATCTCCGTGGCGTATTCTGCAAAGATCAATTCCGTGCAGGCAGCACGCTACGGGCTCGGTCATTGCAGCCTCTTCATACGAAAGGCTGTCGGGAATCTTATAGCACTGCGATTCCGGAACGCAGCACATCTCGGAAAAACCACCGTTTACGGTAGTTCCTATGCCTGTTATATGTTCGCAGAAGTGTCCGATACCGCCCTTGCAGAAACGGCATTTACCGCAGAGCTTATTCGGATCTACGCAAACTCTTTCACCGACTTTAAAATCCGTAACCGCACTGCCGACCTTTAATATTTCACCGGAAAACTCATGTCCGAGAACCGTACCCGACGGTGTTGCAGCCGCGCCCTCATCGCCGTCGAAAATGTGCATATCCGTACCGCATATTCCGCAGGCATGAACCTTTATAAGAACATCATTTTCTCCGACTTGTGGTTCCGGCAGGTCTTCAACTCTCAAATCAAATTTGTTATAAAATCTTGCCGATTTCATAATTTTATCCTCCTCAGTTAGCAAGTGAACACTGTACGGCGTTTCTGCCTTTATAATAATATATATTTTTAAATCCGTACTTGCGCAAAATTTCAAATACCCTGTCAAATCCGTGCGCGCAGTTTTCGGGGATATGTGCGTCCGCTCCCAGCGTTACAAGGTAGCCGCCGAGCTGTCTGTATTTTTCGATTATCCATTCTTCGGGCAAAAGTTCGTCATATTCCGAACCAACGCAGGAAGTGTTTATCTCAAGCGCGGTTCCATGACGGATCGCGAGTTTTAATATTTCGGTTATCTGCGGTTCAAACTCGTGAATATCGAGATTTTTGCCGTATTTTCCGTTTATATACCGCAGCGGGCAGGTAAGATGCGCCAGCACGTCGAAATCGCACGTCCGCAGCATCACTGACATATCTTCAAAATATACTCTCATGTATTCGTGAAGATTCGGCTTATTCATATCAAGCGTTGAGTAAGGTTTTGTAAAACCTTCGAGAGCTGTGCTGTGAACCGAGCCGATTACGGTATCGAAGTCATACGTTTCGAGAAGCTTTTTCGGCACTTCGGGTTTCCAGAAATACTCCCCTATTTCGGTACCTGTCAGCACCTTTAATTTCCCGTTAAACTTCTTTCTCATCTCAAGCGCGTCGTTTACCGAATTCCCTGCAACGTCGAAAACATTTACCGTGTCGGCGTACTCAACGTCTATATGGTCGGTAAAGCACACAACGCCGACGCCCTTTTCAAAAGCCGACGCACACATATCATACGGCTCTGCCGTGCTGTCATGGGAATTATGCGTGTGCATATGCGTATCGGGTATCAAACCGATATTCTTCGGCGGTTTTACCGTTCCGTTTGTCTCTATCATATCCGGCGCAAATTCAGCCATGCACTTTTCAAAGTCATCTTCGCTGTTGATTATCCAAAGACCGAGTTTTGCATATTTTCTTATTGTATCGCAAAGCGTTTTGCTTGCGAACGGTATCGACACCCAGCTTGTTGCCGGAGATTCAAACGGGACCCACACATAAAGTTTGTCTTTCGGCACGGCGCCTGCGATTTTTGCAAGGTTCTCCTCAGACGTATCTCCGTCGTAATGAATTACGGCATCGGGAAACATTTTGTATATTTCAACCGCAAGCTCCGCGTCAAAACAGGTAAATCCGACATTAGCTTTCGGGTGAGCTTTTACGGTTTCAAAAATTGCATTTTTTGCATTTTCCTCAAACCGTGCAAATTTATTATCAATCTTTACATGAACTCCGGTTTGCTCCGAAAGTTCCATAACCTCCGAAAGCTTTACGAGTCCCTCGCCCCTGAATTTCGGTGAGAACCACACGCCGTAGTCATATCCGGAAAGTTCTTTATATGTATGCTCCGAAACTTTTATCTGCTTTTCAATTACCGAACCGTCTTTGTTTCTCGCGGTTCTGTTTATAGTATTGTCATGCATGAGAACCGGAACACCGTCCGACGTGACTTCCGGATCAACTTCAACCGCGTCGTACCCCTGCACGCACGCAGCTTTAAGAGAACGGAGCGTATTTTCGGGATTTTCGGTGCCAGCTCCCCTGTGCGCTTCAAACAAACATTTATTCATTTTTTACGCCTCCAAAGCAAGTTTGTCAAATGCTTTATTACGGCTTGATTATATATTAACCGTGCAAAAAATTCAATGTATTTCACAAAAAATGATAAAACGCTCACAAATCAGAGTATTTCTGCCTGTATTCGCTTGCGAATGTGCAAAAAACTTCTTCGGCACAAAGCCAAAGAAGTCAGATTATTACTCAGTGTTCAAGTAAAGCTCATTAAAAGCGGCATACAACGAAAATATGCAGGTTATGATAACAAATATATCCTTTAAGCCGGTATTCAGCAGCGGAACGGATACAAAAACAAGAAATCCTGCCGCTTTGTTTGATACGGTATGCAAAATCATCTTCTTTCTCAGGCAAAAATGCACATATATAAATGAAAACAGTTTTACAATACAGATAAATCCCGCAACAGGCAGAACATAACGTTCAAATTTTACGCACAGGATAAGCTTCAGCGCTGTACAAACTGCAAATATAACATCGGCTGTGCTGTCAAATACCTCTCCGTACCGTGTCTGCACACCGAGCTTTCGCGCCGCAAAACCGTCAAGCATATCCGTAAGACCGCACAAAAAATACAATATATAAAATAACGGCGACGCAAAATCAAAGAAAAGCATTAAAACCGCTGCAAAGCAGCGAAACGCCGTAAACATATCAGAAATAATACGCTTTATTTCACGGCATCTCATTTTTCGCCTTTGCTCATATACTTTCCGTACATTTGCGAATACGCGGTCTCCTTGAGAAGCTCAAATTCTTCGCGGCTGACGCGGCGATTTCTCGTCATCATTCGCAGCGGTACGGGTTTGCGGTCGGGAGAAAGAGACGGCTGCGAATACTCGTAGCTGTTCAGAACAAAACCGAATCTGTTGTAAAATCCCACTCTGCGTTTCGTTATCTCACTGTCCGGCACTTCAACGTCAAATATGACGGTTTTTGCAATTTTTTCAAGCGTTTCGCAAAACATATGCGAACCCAAGCCGGCATTTCTGAAAGCCGGACTTACCGCAAAATGTTCAAGAAAGCAAAAATCTCCGAAATCCCATGCCGCGATAAACGCCTTGATCTTTTTGCTCTCTTCATCGGTCATAACATAAATTTTATATTTTTCATCGGACAGCAGCGCCTTTTGTTCTTCATAAGTCCTGTATTCGTCCTCCGGAAAGCTCGACTTCATAATTTCAAAGACCTCGTCAAAACGCTCCGGATTCAGTAAGTGTACCATTTTATCGGCTTTCGTCATTTTTAATATTTTTTCTGTTAATTATACCACACAGCGCCGCAAAAAGCAAATACGCAGAAAAATGTGTTGTATTGCGCACACATATAAAAAAGGCAGGAAAAAATTCCTGTCTTAATTACATATTTTATCTTCCGTCGCGTTTGAACATCATAAACACCGTTTTGAATATCATCTTTATATCGAGAAACATCGTTCTGTGCTCTATGTATTCAATATCCATTTCCACCCACTCGTCAAACGGCACGTCGTTTCTGTCGGCGGTTGTCTGCCAAATACAGGTAAGACCGGGAGTTACCACAAGACGCAGTTTCTGATAGTCGTCGTACTGCTCCACTTCGCTCGCAAGAGGAGGTCTCGGACCGACAAGACTCATATCGCCTTTCAGCACGTTAAAAAGCTGAAGTATTTCGTCAAAACCCGTTTTTCTTAAAAATCCGCCGACGCGGGTTATTCTCGGATCGTTCTTTATCTTGAACACAGGGCCGTCCATCTCATTATGCTCCTCAAGCTGTTTTCTGAGTTCTTCGGCATTGGCTACCATTGTGCGGAATTTATACATTGTAAAGACTTTTCCGTGTCTGCCGACGCGTTTCTGCCTGAATACGGGACTTGCGTGCGGATCATCAATAAAAATCAAAATATACGTTATGAGCAAAAGCGGTGAAAGCAGGATTATCGCAACCAAAGAGGCAACTATATCAAAAGCTCTCTTTTTCGCCCAGAAACCTTTTTTGGAGGCTTTGAAAAGTCTGTCCATGCTTTTTCTGGTCCTCTCGTCTACTTTGTCATAGTCTATAAAGATGTCCGTTGAGTTCAAGTAAAAAACCTCCTAAAAAAGCAAAAAGACCGACCGCAATTACAAAAATAATGCAGTCAGTCAATCATTCCGAAAGCCGGGTTAGACACTAAACTTTGCGTCCCCGCTTTTCAACGGGTTTGCTAAAATACAGATATTCAATTTACATCTTAACTCGCAATTCTGTCGGTGCAAAGCACCTCTTATAGTAAAATTATACTTTTTTCGGCACGGTTTGTCAAGGACAACGGTCTTATTTTACAAAAAGTTTAACTTTGTATGATAACAACAATTCCGAAACAAAAATTTCGCGAACACTTTATATAATTATAACACATTTTTAACCGTATGGCGGTGAAAAATGTCATTTTTGCACATTATAATGAACTTGTGACATAGGAAAAGGATTTATTCCCCATGTAACAAATTTAATTATGAAAGGTGATTTTTTATGAACAAATTCATGCTTAACGAAACCTCATACCATGGCGCAGGCGCCATAAACGCTATACCGGACGAAGTTAAAAGCCGCGGTTTCAAAAAGGTATTTGTTGCGTCGGATCCCGATCTTGTAAAATTCGGCGTTACCAAAAAGGTTACCGATATAATTGAAAAAGCCGGAATAGCATATACACTTTATTCCGACATAAAGCCCAACCCCACCATTGAAAACGTTCAGCACGGCGTTAAGGAATTTAAAGAAAGCGGCGCAGACTGCATAGTTGCAATAGGCGGCGGCTCATCTATGGACACTTCAAAGGCAATAGGCATTATAATCGCAAACCCCGAATTTGAAGATGTACGCTCGCTCGAAGGCGTAGCTCCAACAAAGAACAAATGCGTTCCGATAATTGCAGTGCCGACTACCGCAGGAACGGCTGCGGAGGTTACTATCAACTACGTTATTACTGACGTTGAGAAAAAACGTAAATTTGTCTGCGTTGACGCTCATGATATTCCCGTTGTCGCTGTGGTTGACCCTGATATGATGTCCACAATGCCGGCTTCGCTTACGGCAGCCACCGGTATGGACGCCCTTACACACGCGATCGAAGGCTACATCACAAAAGGCGCATGGGAGCTTTCGGATATGTTCCACATAAAAGCTATCGAAATAATTTCACGTTCGCTGCGCGACGCCGTAAAGAACGGAAAAGCAGGCAGAGAAGGAATGGCTCTCGGACAGTATGTTGCGGGCATGGGATTTTCAAACGTAGGTCTCGGTGTTGACCACTCAATGGCACACACGCTGTCCGCCTACTATGACACGCCTCACGGCAAGGCTTGCGCCATACTTCTTCCGGCAGTCATGGCATACAATGCGGACTACACCGGCGAAAAGTACAAGGATATTGCTAAAGCCATGGGCGTAGAAGGCGTTGATTCAATGACTCAGACTGAATACCGCAAAGCAGCCGTTGACGCTGTACGCAAACTCTCCGAAGATGTCGGAATTCCCTCCACGCTCAAAGGCATTGTAAAAGAAGAGGATATTCCCGCACTTGCAGAATCGGCTTATGCAGACGCCTGCCGTCCCGGAAATCCGAGAGACACAAGCGTTGAAGAAATCGCGGAGATTTACAGAAGTCTGATGTAAGTTTTAAATTCAAATAATTAAGGGCAGCCGTTTATCGCGGCTGCCTTTTTCGCACGTAGTTTTCTGTTTCTGCTAACACTCGGTTTTATCAAGATTTTTCCAGCCGTATCGTACGACCGATATGATCATGGACAGTTCGCTGACAGCCTCGTCAAGTATTCCCGCCCAAGAACCTATTATAATATCGTATATTATCCACAGCGGTGAATTGACAAATATTCCGACGATACGGATTTTTCGTGCGTTATACGTGTATCCTCCTACTGTTGCGGCAATATTTGCAGCAACCGTAAGTACGGAAGAAAAGCCTTTCCATGTAACGGCAAGCGTTATAAGCTGAAGCAGACATATTATAACGCACATAAGCTTGCCTTTCAGAAACTTATTTTCACAGCCCAGACAAAAAGAACGAAATGTATTGAGAATATAGCTTATTCCGCTGGTAAGCGCGCCCAACATAAGCAAATGCACCGTATAAAGCAGGTAAGATACAAACTGGCAGCGAAACAGTTTTTTGTTGCTCTTGCATTGATATGAGAAAAAGAATACGACCGTTCCCAAAAAGCCAACTGCCTGAATCAATATGTCTTTTGCCTGCATTTTTACTTCACCTGACGATTCTTAACAATTTACGTTGCAATTAAAAATCCGTATAAAAAACAAAGAAAACGCCTATTACAGCGGTTTCTAAAATGGTCGGAGTGTAATTATAGGATCTCAAAAAACACAGATATATCAACGGTTTGCTGGTAGTCGGCAAGAGGTATTCATCCTGAGAAAACAATTTTAACGCTACCACCCAATTTTGAGCGGTGACTTATTCTTTTGCAAACTTTTCAAAAGCAAATTTACGTATATTAGGGTAAGCTGACTTGTCAACCTGTCTGGCATCGGGCACTTCAATTTTTCCCAATAATGTTTTTATGCGTTTTTGTACAGTTTTCAATTCGGCCTGTGGAGGTTCAATAAGCCGAGGCTTTTTAGACATATCTACATAGGGACTAATCATCGAAACAACATAGTCTTGTTTTAACAAATCCCCATCTTTAATATGTAGAACATATTTTAGCATTTTTTTAGATTGAATTCCGTATAGTGGGCAATCAGTATATTTCAAAAGACATTACACCTCAATTCTTAAAATGTGCTGGTGTTAGCTGTTGACTACTTTACCGATTATCCAACGGACAAAATCGGGAAGTAGTTCAGGGCAGCAAAATGATACAGCCAGTACGGCTACTGCAATCAGTACAATGATGATCACAGCAGCAGGAACATGAGAGCGAGTCTCATTCGTGGAAACCTTGTTATTGTCACCGTAAACATTGAAATTGATGACAATACTGGGCTTGTCCGCTTTCTTCACGGAATTCACCTCGTATATGGTTAGTCCTGCTTGTCCTCGTTCTTATTTTGCGCCTTGAGCCTTGCCGCGTCAACAAGTCCCTCGCCGATAATATATGCTATCA
>ERZ857745.863-NODE-863-length-41331-cov-20.539393_pt1 | contig 41331 bp, 44 predicted proteins | sample MGYA00519699_ERZ857745 | MGnify/ENA primary metagenome ERZ857745 (study PRJEB31778, sample SAMEA3449357) | human gut metagenome | biome: human gut; feature: human-associated habitat; material: faeces | place: United Kingdom | collected 2010/2012 ... | reverse complement strand
AATTGTAGTAGTATATATATTCATCAACCTTTTTCTTTACATCTTCCGGAGTGGAACATTTAGAGAAGTCACACTCATCCTTCATATGTCCAAAGTAGGATTCCTGGCTGGAATTGTCCCAACAGTTGCCTCGACGTGACATAGATTGTTCGTATCCAAGTTCTTTCAGCTTATTCTGGAATTCATCGTTAAAATAAAGCGTTCCTTGATCCGAATGGAAAAGAGTATTTTCAGTGGAATCAAGGCAAGCTATTGTATCTGTAGCCAGACTCAAATCATTGGTGGATGAAATGACATGATTCACGATTCTGCCTGTGACTGCATCCTTTATACATGAAAAGTATTCTGTTTTATTTGTGCTGTATTTTAAATAACTCACATCCGTAAGCAGTATCTCATTAGGTCTTGCCAGACGAAATCTTCGCCTTAATAGGTTTGGCTTTCGATTCTTTTTTAAGTTCTCTTTACTCGTTTTCGATTCAGGACGTTCCTTACGCACAGTGCATACAAAGCCATATTTTTTCATCAGTCTAAGGATCTTGGCTCTTCCAAAATGTACACTACACATTCCAGGAAGCATCATATAGATTGTACGAGAACCTTTTTTGAACCCTTTATAATCCATAACTGTCTTTATATATTGAAAATCAATCTCATCCTGTTTATCCTTCATACCATAGTTGTCATTTGAAAGAATCGAATAGTAGGATGATCTGGACAAGCCAATCTTCTTAAGGATCGATTGAATAGAATAGTCATATCGATCATGAGGAAGTTCCTTGATCCACATACATAACGCTTTCTTCTGTTCGAAAGTATAATGTGGAAGATTATCTCGCAGTCTGTTGAAATACATCAAAGAAAGCTTCTCTAAAGCTTGTATCTTATTATATTGAACACGAATTTTGAAATCTAGATCAACCTCATCTATGACATCCAAAGATTCAACATTCCAGTTATTCAATTTATGTTTAATTCTATTATGTACACCAACAGGCAGATCAGATCCATTGATTTCAAATATACCCAGAACTTCATCTATAGGAAGATCTTTGAAGCTAGAAGCTTGATTATAAAAACTATTATTAAGAACAAAATGTTTAGATGTACACCTCTGAATATAGGGATGATCGATGTATTTATTAATCGTATTTAAGCTAATATTTTCCTTTACAGTTTTTTTACCATCGAAAAGCTTTTTCAAATTATAGATTCTTAGATAACCAACTCTTTTCGGGTCTAAACCACAAGACTCCAACTGAGATTCGATAGATACTTCAGGATATTCTTTAGAGACATTATCAATGAATTCAGAAGTGAATCGAATCCCATTCTTTGATTTAATAAATATTCCTGATTTAATCAAAAATCCATCATCATATCTTTCGGTTAATGAATTGGGAATTCCAAAAACACTATTCTTTCCACCAGAAGGACGACAATTTCTTTTAAAGTTTTTTATAATGTCTCGAATAACATTATAACCAATCATCGTATAATCAAAGCCATATAATTCTAGGCATTTTCTTATTTGAGTGATTGATGGATTTTTAATCCACGCATCATACAAGATACATCTAAATTCATAGGTGAATGATAATCTGTTTTCTCGAATATTTTTTACATAAGGTGACTTAGACAATACGTCTATTTCATCTTTCGTAAATCTTTTGGTTCTTGACATATTTATTTTAAAACAACGAAAAAAGATACCCACAAGTGAGTATCACAACTGTCACGTTGTTGTCCTCCTTATGGGTACCATTTTAGAAAACAGCGGTTTTATTAGATCTGATTTTAGGATATAGTGAAGATAATGCTCCTATCTTTATTGATCAACCAGAAGATAATTTAGCAACTAGTTATATCAACAAAGATCTAGTAAATGCGATTAAAAGGTGTAAAGAAAGAAAGCAACTACTTGTAATTTCACACAATGCTACCATACCAATGCTGGCAGATGCTCAAAATATTATTCTTTGTCAAAATGTTAATAACAAAATATATATACGTTCTGGTGCAATGGAGGAGTCAATTAATGGAAAGAAAAACATTGATAGTATTGCGGAAATTACAGATGGAGGAAAAGCATCAGTGAAAAAACGTGTCAAAAAATATAATCTAAGATCTTTTAGGGAGGATTAACAATATGAAAATTCGCATTACTAAAGAAAATAAAGAAATAGTTACTAAGTTTGAAAATGATGATATGTCTATTTCGGATTTTGACTATGTGATTTTAATTAAGCAATTGTTCTGCGGTCAAATACCTGAACTAAAATTTAGTGAAGATATTGAAGAAGAAGATAAAACAAAAATACAAGAAATGTATTTTAAAATTTGTGAACAAGCTAAACTAAGTACAGAAATTTCTAATAATGAAACGATTCAATGAAGGAGATACTGTTTACTTTGTTGCTTCTTCTGTCTTTGTAAGAAAAGCTAAGGTTGTTCGAAATACTGGTGGATTTTGCACCATTATTTTTGATGGGAATGGCAATTGTGGTACTTCTGGTACTCGTGTTCGTGAATCTAAGTTGTATCGTACAGAAGAGGAAGCTAATGAAGTTGTTAAACTGCATAAGGAAGCAAACAAGCGAAGATGATGAGTCTTCGCTTTTACTTTGGATTGGCAAATACGATACCGCCATATCTTCTTCTAAGTTCTGATATTGTATAGGTGTTTGTTCGCCAGTCTGTTTTTGCTTCTTCAAACGTATTGGTTTTACCATCATAGTTTCCATCTTGAATGGTGATGTCTTCTCCATTTACTTTGAGTACAATTCCAACATGATTTTTACCAATACCTGAAAAGACGGCTCCTGCTTTTGGTGTATCTGCTCTTTCAAATTTATCACGGTGTGCAGCAAGCAATTCATCGACACAATCCCATCCATTACCAGTAAAGCCTGGATCATATCCATATAGTTCATAGAATCTACCCCACGCAAACCATGTGCATTGACCATATAAACCAATTCTTGCATATGGATTTTTTGTTACCCATGCTTCTAAATTATTAAAGTTAGGATTGGTTCCACCACGAAATGTAATTCCAACATAGCGCATAACATGATCAACATAGAGCGGATCACCATATCCACTTACATGCAGTTCTTGTTTCTTATTATCTGAAAAGAGTTGTGCATTGTATTTGGAATATCCACCAAAATTCGTAAGTGCCCATTCTATATAGCCGTTTCCATAGTTGTATCCTTGCAAAGCTAAATAGATACGTTCTGTATCCGATGGATCTTTGACATTGGCTTTTTTAATACAGTCCGAAAATGTTTTAACACCGACTTCTATTGAATATTCAGCTTCTGTAATGCCATTAGGAACTCTTGGATATTTTGTATTATATCCTGACTCACTGGATTGCATGGGATCATTTCCTTTACCGCCAGATTCTTGCATCATAATAGCTTGTATTAAAGAAACATAATCTTCAATATCATTTTCTTTGGCATATTTACGAATGGTATCTTCATACGCAATGACTTCTTCACTTAAAGAAATGATTTCACTATTGGATCCACCATCTTGTGCTAGTACTCCAAATGTGCCAATAAACAAAATAAGCACAAGTAATAAGATGCTTCCTGTACCAAATGAAAAAAGTGCACCAATACTGGATACACTCTTCTTGATTACATTGTATGTTGTTTTAACAGCTTTTGTTGTATTTTGAACAACTGGTGTAGATACAATTTTTTCACCTGTTTGTTTGACTTTAGATGCATTCACTTTATTCACTACAGTCTGTTTTGCTTTGGAAATATAGGATACTTTTTGAGGATGAATCTCATTACGATTTGGCAATGGATTTTGTTTCTTTATTTTATGTTCATTTCTTTTTTCTTTAATGAACTTCGTTGTACGATAACTCGATTCAATAAATGTTTGTTTTGCAGCTTTTTTTACTGAATTTGTAGCTTGTACATTTGCACTAGATGAAATACTCTCTTGGCGAATATCTTTATCCATATTGCGTGTGCGAAGTGTTTGCTGCTTAATAAAGTGTTTTATATTTGCCTTAGAATCTTTTGTTTTAATCATCTGCACTTTCTGTTTTGTCTTAATATCTTTCAAATCAATCAACTCCTTTGTATGTAAAAGAAAAAATTCGTTTTATCGTTATAATCAAATAGTGTTTCTATGATTTGGCTTTATATTAAATTGGTAACGTGAGATAATCCTTTTAGTAATATTTGTTTAGAAAGAAGGAAACTAATGAGAAATAAGATTCCTGTTCATATGTGTCCAGTATGTGGAAAATATAGGTTTACTGGTTGTGGATCTTTTGACATTTGTAAATTTTGTGGTTGGGAAGATGATGATCTAATGGAAGATAATCCAGATTATTCAGGAGGTGCTAATGATTTAAGCCTAAATGATTTTCGAAAAGAATATCAAAAAAAGATTCAAGAAAACCCAAATTACAAATGGATAATTGAAGTGGATAAAAAAAGGAAGTGACTTTTGTTTTCTGATATATGAAAATGTAGGATTTTCACCTACTTGAAATCATCAGATCCCTATAAGAAAAGGAAATTTAACGTAAAATGAGAATTAACGAATACAACAGTTTAGATGAATTTATTGATGAATACTACAAAGGTGTAGAAATGCCTTGGCAAAGTTCTGATGGGAAAAGAAGATATATGGGAATTGAATTTTCTTATAAAGGTGTTTACTACCGAATGTGTAGAGAGCCTGGTGAAGATGATGAAATGCCTAAATTACCAGATGGAAGAATTGGTCGCTATGATGTGATGATTTGCCATTGGGCTATGCCTGAATTTAAAGATGACGATTTCATTCTTATAGGCTGGTATTCAGATTTAAATGATGTCTTAGAAAACTGTATTATAGATGGTAGAAAATTCAAAGATGTAATCATGGATGATTCTACTAAAATTGAAGGAAAAGATTAATTATAAAGTCAAAGACTCACTGAGAAAATAGCTCAATGAGTCTTTTGTTTATCATGTTGAATTTTAATAAATTCAGTTTCCACACTTACTTCTATACCCTTTATCCATTGGTCTAAGAAATAATCATTTCTTTTTGGAAATTCAGATAATAAATCATGGCCACGTTTGATTTCAATTTCTTCCGAAAACGCAGTATTATCTTTCTCAAAGTATATATCACAATTTTCTAAATGAAATACAATAGCTCTTGTTAGCCATAAATCACATTCTTGATCATTGATATTTACCGTTTGATGCTCATTTACTAAAGTAATGCTATTTATGTTTTGATTGATTGAGGTATCAATTTGTTCTGTATTTTCAAAAACTGAATGAATTTCTGAATCGTTTACTTCTTTAATATTCCATAATGCAACATCATCTATTGAATAAAAATATTGAAATGCAGTCTGTTCATTCTTTAATTCAAATACTTTTTTACCAATGTATAATCCAACAATACCAGTAACAGTATTTGTGAATACAAATGGATCACATTTATATTTATTGAATTGTTTACCAATCATTTTTTTGAAGATCTCTTCATCTAAGCGTAAATCTCTTATCATCTTTGAATCAGCTCCATTTCTAATATCATCATTTAAAACGATTATACCTAAGCAGATTGTAGCATAGCAGTATTTTAAAAGCACTGAATTTAGAAATTGCTTGAACTATGCCATCTTTTTATCACCAGGCTTTGTTGTGTTCAAATCATATAGTAATCCTTTAGGCATTTTATTTACAAATGGAACTATTGAACCACCATATTTGATTAATCCACACCCTGTTGGTGCATTAGTAATATAGCTCATTTGTTCATCTGAAATGTTTAGTAGTTTGGCTAAATCTTCTCTGTCATTGGCAGATTGATTCAACATGACAATAAATTCAGAATTGGATAACATGCTTGTACCTTGTTGAGAGGATAAAAGGTATTTGACGTTTTGGGTAATACCTGTTGGATAGGCATCTCTTTTTCTGAATTGTCTCCATGCGGATGCAAAGAAGGTTGCACTTTCTTCATTTTCAAAAATAACGTGAATCTCATCAATAAAGACATGGGTACGCTTGCCTTTACGCCAGTTTTCATTGACTCTATTAATAATCGCATCGGTAATCACAAGTAATCCCATTGTCTTTAATTGTTTTCCTAGATTGAAGATATTAAAAGAAAGAATTCTAGATTGAATATCTACATTGGATTCATGGGCGAAGATGTTTAGTGATCCATTGGTAAACAATTCAAGTTTAATGGCTAGTGATTTGGCTTCTGGTTCTGTTTGTTCTAATAGCTTTTTGTAGAGATGCTTTAAAGTTGGAACATGAGTCTCTTGATATACAAGGGCAACACAACGATCAATGATGGAGCGATCTATTGGCGATATACCACCATGATTGGAATCCAGTTGTTCAAATAAAGACATAATGAATTGAGATTTATCCGCAATGGCATTACCACTGTCACCATAACCTTCGGACATATCCATGGCATTAATATAATCTTTACTGTTTGTACCAATGCGAATGATTTGTCCGCCTAGTGCTTTAATGATTGGATCATATTCACCTTCAGGATCGGCGATGATAATGTCATCATTGGTTGATAAGATTAAGAATTCCAATTCTTCTTTTGTAAGGAAGGATTTACCAGCACCAGGAATTCCTAATACAAAGGAGTTTGGATTTTGTAGCAAAGCTTTATTACAAAGAATTGGATTATTGGTAATAGCATTCTGTCCATACCAGATACCACCTTTTTGCATAATCTCATGTGCTCTAAAGGGAATAAACACAGCTGCACTTTCTGTAAGAAGAGTACGTGTAATATTCAACTTGTTTACCCCAATAGGAAGTACGGTTTGTAAACCATCCAGTTGTCTTTTTGAAAAGTATAATGTTTCAAGCTCACAAACATATTTACGAGCCACTGCTTTTAATGTTTCAGTATCTTTATCCAGTTCTTCTAATGAATCAGCTAAATGTACGATTGTTATGTTACAAAGCATCATTCTTTGATCACGTACAATTAAATCATCCAGGAATTCTTTACATTCTTTTCTTTGAAGTTCCATATCATAAGGGATAATGGCAGAAAAGTTATTGTTACGATTTTGTTTCATTTGCCAATCGGTAATGTTCTTTTCTACACCTAAAAACTTGTTTTCAACTTCTCGTACCGCTTCATCAGTAGGAATTGTAATGATGTCCATGGAATACATTAAGTTTCGGTTTAGATCACAAAGTTCGGAAACAAATTCATCTTTTAAGAAGCCTGGATAATTGTTGAGATATAAGACTCTTCCATACTTACCATCAAATTCAAAATATTTATTGTGGTATTTACACATTCTAGGAGTAATTAAATCTTTGAAGGAATGTCCTTTTTCAGCTAAATCATTGATGTTTAAATTAAATTCTTCGGTTTCATTACGATAAAAGTCATGCAGGATCTTTAATCGCTCTTCTGCATTGAGTTCAATACAAGAACTACCTAGTCTTGCAAATAATGTAGAGAATTCTGTAGTAATACGTGAAAAGGTAAATCTTGCTTCATCAATGGAATTCTTAAATACAGTAACAGTAATGTACTTTTCCTGGATAATATCATCACTTTCCGATAACTTATCCAAAAGCATGTTGTTATATTCTTCTCTATATGGATCTAGTCCATCTTGTTTTAAAGGGATTAGGATATTCTTTTTGAATTTACGAATATCCACTTTTCGATTATTGATGGTAATCTTAGTCATTACAGAAGAATCAAAAGAATTTAATAGATCACTGTAACTTAGAAACAAGTTATTTTTATCTTCACCAGAAGCAATCTTATAGTTGATATCTAAGAATCTGTAACTTTTTGTATATTTATTTCCACAATGAAAAATACCATCCTTGTAGATGGTATCCACAGGAATGGTATCTTGAACATACTTAGGAATTTTTATTTTTTCTTTGTTTAGCTTTTTCAATCTTTCGTAACTTTTTATCATGAACAATAGACTCCTTTCGAGATTGATTAATGATTGAATTGAATATTTCTTCATATAAATCAAATGGTTTATTGATTAGATTGGTTGAAGATAAAAGAAATGAATACAGTGCCGTTTTCACAATATCTTCGGTATACATTCCCTGAAATCGAATAAAACCTAATGCTGCAAATGGTGCAGCACCTAACATACATAGCCAGCTTGTCATTTCTGTACCTAACTTGTCATTGAATAGAAAATAAATACCTGTAGCTATGATACAGGCAATAATAGAAAATATACTTTGTCTTAAAGATAAACCAAAGAAGATACTTTCTGTATAATCGCGTATTTCCTTGTTGATCTTGATTTCAAAATTAGATTTCATCAATCAATTCCTCATGTGTAATGGTTAATGGACTCGATGTTGCGAATAATATATTTTCTACAGGAATAATGGTCTTTGTTCCCTTGTAATTGATGATTACTTTATATTCTGCATTTTCAATTTGATACATTAGTTTTTGGTTTAATGGTAAAGAAGCAGGTTCTACTATTTCAACCTGATCTCCATTTTTTAAGATAATTGTATTTGTGATATAGTCTTTCATTTTGTCTTCCTTTCTTGCCTAACAGGCATAAAAAAACAGAGCAATGTGCTCTGTAGGGCGTTATTAAAATGGTAATAAAAATGATGTTGTATGTTTTTGGATTTGTTCGAAAAATGAAGAAGGTTTGTAATCAATTAAGATAAGAATACAAGTATTGAGAATCCAAATAAAGCCTTTTTGCAAATTCTCATATTGAATATCAAATATCTTTGCATAATCGATTGCATCATAATCTGATAGTGTTGGCACGACTATTTCATTTTTTTGAATGAAAAGAAGTTTTGCAAGATGATGATACGTTAAACTCATAAATGTAGTATAGTCATAGTTCGAAACATCATTGTTAAAGCTTTCGTTAGATACAATTTGTTTGTAATGATAAAAGTCTTTTTCTAAAAGTTTTGATGATAAAAAACTTTGATCTGGTAATGATTCCAAGTGTCTGTATGACTGCATCATTGGATAATTAATAAATAATTTTCCTCTTTCATCCGACTGATTAAAATATCGAGTCATTTTTTGAATGGTATCAAAATGCTGATCAGGATGCTGCGGTTCAAAATCGAAAATCATAAATACATCCGTATATTTCAAATTGAAAATTTCTTTATTCGATTCTTCATAAGATTTTAGAAACAACAAAATGTCGAGTTCATCGTCTTCAAAATCTGCATAATCTTTTTCAAGGCGACTTGCCAGCATGTGTAAATTTGCTTCATAAGAATAAATCTTGTAGTTGTATGATGGATAACATTTTGATAACAACTGTTTTATAAAATGTGGTTCATCATTGGTTCCTTCTACTATGAATAGTACATTCTTAGTCTTCATCAAATTCACCATTCATATATAGCTTGCCTAGATTATGACCTTCTCGTAATTCTCTGTCGGTTGCTTTGCATAATGGTATTAATTTTCCACTTGTTGTTAATAGGAATAAAGCATCTGGGCGCATAATTTTATTGGTCATAAGATTTGTATTATGCGTTGTAAAAATAACAAGCGCATTCTGATATTTTTCTTTCATATACTGAACAATCTTTTCTGATAATTCAAAGTGGAAAAAGGCATCAAATTCATCAAAGTAAAGAATGGAACTTTCTTTATGTGGCATTAAGAAATGAATGTAGAAATTAAATAAAGATAAAGTACCACTGGATGCATTTTCTAAAAAGGATACTTTTCTGTTTTTAAACACAAAATAAAGTTCTTTTGTTCCATCAGGAAGTTTTTCCATGGTAAGTTTGCAATCAATTCCCATATAAACAAGAAAATTCTCTAATTCTTTCACATTCTTATCCAGCACATCCAACTCATTTTTTGTTAAACGAACAGCAGCTGTTGTTGGGGTAAATATTTGAGTGATTTTTGAACCGTAATTATAAATTTTATGAAAGATAGAATCTTTATCCACACTTCCATTATTTACACACCAGCGCAAAAAAGGTAATGATGAATTTGTACTGCTTTGGTAAATGGAATAAATATCATTGTTGTGGAAATAGTCAGAATCTACTGTTATAAACGTGTTTTCTTTAAAATCATATTCATAAAGAACATGATTATTAACCAATAGTTTTTCACTTACAAGATTTACCATATCGGATTTTGAATATTCATAAACTGCTGTATCTTTCTTTTGGTTGAATAAAAATGTATAAGTAAATGTTGTAATATCTGAATCAGAATCTGCATTAGAAATAAAAGAATGCAAGGTGTTGATTTCAGGAGAAAATCCTAAAGTTGCTTTTAAATCACATAGTGCATAACCGAGATTTGTCTTACCACTACCATTTTTTCCATAAATAATCATCTTTCCGATTAAATCATTTGTAATGCAGTCTTGTGAGAACTTATATCCATTTACATCTGAAAAATCAATTTCTAAATCATTTTTGAAATTTTTAAAATTATGAACCTTAAATTTTTGTAGCATTAAATATCACCTCAATTACATTATATCCGTAATTTTATTACGGTTCAATAATTACTGTAATTTTTTTACGGATGTTTTAAATGAATTGAAAGTACACCAATCATAAGTTATAATCCCATCATTTCTTTTACAATTCTGTCTGACATCTTGATGGTTCCTACAAGAACTAACATGTTAAAGATAAGTTCACCAATATAACTCCAAAGCATGGACACACTAGATGCGGTTGTATCTACAACAGGTGGACTTGATGCAAAGGCTGAAAAGATGATACAAGCTAAAACGATAATTGCTCCTTCAAGACAAACTCCTGCATAACTCTTAATAAAGGTGAATGCTGTGTTTTGTGTGCTTTCTCCTGCAGCTGCCGCAAGTGGAATAGGGGAGATTGCTGTATACATATACATCTTAAAGAATCTACCATAGACTGTAAGGATCATAACGAAGCTTAAGATTGTTATGAATATGGATCCTAAAAGAGTCACCGCCCATAGTGGAATAGATTCCAAAAAACCTGTATTGCTTACTGCATCAATGATTTCTTGTGGCAGTACTGTTTCAGATGATATTCCTAGTCCTGCCGTTTCCGTAATGGATGAAATAATACCTTGTACAATTTCAAAGATACCTGTCATGAGTTCCATTCCATACATAACTAAAGCTCGTGCAACAATAAATCGAAGGAACAGTTTAAAGGCTTGTTCTGGTCGTTTCACATCTTGCCAGCTTGTACAGGTTTTGATTAATCCCCATACAAAGAAAAGGACTAACAAAGCTAGTCCAATCGCTTGAAGGGCATCATGTACTTTTAGAATCACTTTCCATATGTCTCCACCTTTGAATGTTTCTGGAGATTCCGTCAGTAATAACCATATCTCGGCCAGTTTACTGTTCCATGTATTTAAAGCACTTGTAAGGTTATCAATGATTCCATCCATATGATTAACCTACAATGATGTTCAGTATTTCTTTGGCAAAGGTAATCACGATTCCACCAGCAACTGTCATAAACCCATTGGCTCTTTGGCTTGGATCATGACTCTTTAAAGATAATCCGACCTGTACAATTCCAAATCCAAGAAGAATCATACCAATAGCACGAATCATTCCAAACATAAAGTCACTGAAGTTGTTAACTACAGTAACTGGATCGTTGGCTGCATAGATGGGTGTAGTTATTGCACTTACCATAATAAGTGCAACATAAACTACAAAAAGTGTTTTTCTAATTGTTTTGAGTTTCTTCATTTTCTTTGATCTCCTTTAAATAATTTTCGGTTTCTTCTTCATCCAATAATTCATACTCATTATTGGAAAGAAGAATGTTTTGCCAGTCTTCAATAAAGTGAGAAGCTTGGCCATGAATGTATGGTAGATAACCTCCATCCAATGTTTGTTTGATATTTGGATGTTTTAAAAGATTGTATTTCTTATCTTTTATTGGTCTTTCTCCACGAATAAAAAGAAGTCCATCATTGTTATCTAACAATCGGACTTCATCGGCTGTTAATAATTCTCTGCCAGTCTGTTGAAAGTTAGTTGAATAACTTCCACTATGACCTGTGGATTTTCCAAACGTATTAGTATCCAGAGTTTCTTTACCAAGAAGTTCACTGATGTATTTATGCGTACTTTGTTCATTACCGCCTAGGTAGTAAAGTTCATCACAGTTTCCCACAATGGATTCCCAACTGTCTTTGTATAAGGCTTTAATCTGTGCCAGGTTCTGCAAAATAATGGATACAAATATTTGCCTGGAACGCATGGTAGAAAGTAACTTATCAAACTCATCTGGTAGTGCGACATTAGCAAACTCATCCATTAAGAAGTGTACAGGTACAGGAAGTTCTCCGCCATGAACATAATCCGCTTGATAATAAAGCATTTGAAAGAGTTGGGTATATAACATTCCTACAATGAAATTAAATGTGGAATCATTATCTGGAATAATCGCAAATAATGCCGTTTTTCGTTCTCCAATTTGTTCCAGCTCCATTTCATCAAAACGAGTTAAGGATGCAAGTTCTTCCAAATTAAAAGCAGCAAGTCGTACACCAACCGAAATCAGAATCGATTTGGCGGTTTTACCTGCTGCCTGTTTATAGATTTTGTATTGTTTTAAAGCTAATGAATTGAAATCTAATGTTTCCAGTCTTTTAAAGAGTTCATCCAAAGGACTTTCATAATCTTCTTCGTCTTCTTTGACTTCCGCATAATTGAGCATTTCCATGACCATCGTAAAGTTTTGTTCATCTTCAGGAGCATAATGATACAAATAAAGCATTAAAGCTTCTAGAAGAGCTGTTTCACTTTTTTCCCAGAAAGGATCATTAGTGGAAGAACCTTTCGGTGTTGTATTACGAATCAGATTGGTAATTAATTTGAGCACATCCTTATCACTTCGAATGTAATGAAATGGATTATATCCAAGTGATTTTGACATATCAATCAGATCAATGACTTTAATGACATAGCCGTTATCTTCTAGCAAATGTCCAACACTGCGTATGATTTCACCTTTAGGATCCAATACAACAAAACTTGTGTTACATTGCATGATGTTTGGTTTTGCATAAAATCTTGTCTTTCCAGCACCTGAGCCACCAATCACAACCGTATTCAAGTTTCGTCGATGCTTTTTCCCATCTAATCCCATTCGTACATTCTGAGAAAAGACTTTGTTGGTAAAGTAGTCTTTATTGGCGTATTTCTTACATACAGTATTTGGATTGGCCCATTTTGCTGAACCATATTCTTCTGTTCGCCTATAGTTCTTAGCTGAAGATAAATACATCCCAATAGCTAATGCATACACAATCAGAAAGATACCAATTGTTTTTAATGATGCATCACACCAATGGATAGAAAATGGATGATTTAAAGCTTCACTCAGATATGGAATTGCATTGATTAATCCTTTGTCCATGTAAGACGCAATCAACAAGGCAAACCATATTGTAGGTATCAGCAATAAACCTAAGAACACATATTCATCTTTTCGTTTGTATATAAATATCAGCTCCTTTCTCTATAAACAAAAAAGCAACCCAATTGGATTGCTTAAAATTCTGAATTTGTAGTCATAAATTCAATTAAATTTACGTGTTTTATGCCGTTTCTTTTTTGAAGTAAATAATCAGTAGTCATTACATATTTTGGATAATTATCTTTAATGGATTCTAATGATTTATACTCTCTGTCTTCTGTTTGTTTGCTTAGCGCAATGGTGTAAGCTACTTGAACATAAGAATAATTCATGTTGTGATCTCTTAAAATAAAATCACATTCTAATTTTCCTATTCTTCCAACGCTGATGGAATAATCGTGGCTTTTTGCATAGAAATAAATAATGTTTTCAAGAACTGGTCCATAATTGATTTGATTATCTGTATTTAAAGAAAAATAAAAACTTAAATCAGATACATAATATTTCTTTTCACCTGATAATGATTTTTTAGATTTCATATCAAAGCGTGAACATTCATACAGAATTTTTGCATCAACCAAAGTTTGAATATAATTGGATACAGTATTTCTAGTGATTTTCATGCCATTCTTTTCTAACGCCTTTTGTAAACTTGAAATACTTGTTGTAGAACCAAAATTATTAATAATGAAATGTTCTACAGATTCAAAAGCTTCTTTGTTCTTTATTTTCACACGTCTACGAATATCTTTTTCAAATATTTCTTTTACAACGCTTTCTGTATAAGTTCTTTTTGTTTGTAAATCATCAAATTGAATGGTTCTAGGGAATCCACCTTCAAGAATATAGTTGTTTAATTCTACTAAAGGATTTGGATTGATTGGCTTGTTATAGAAACGTTTTATATCTTCATATTCATCAAAAGATAGCGTATATAATTCAAATTCTACATAACGGCCTGTTAATTTAGTGGCTAATTCACCACTTAATAAATAAGAATTCGATCCTGTGATAAAGATAGAATAACCCCCATCTGTTCTGTATCCATTTACAACTTCTTCAAAATTGTCTACATTTTGAATTTCATCAATAAATAAGTATTTATGATTATCAACGGTTGAGAGTGTTTCAATTAAATTATCTAGATCATTAGCTTTATTGATGTTACGATTTTTCCTGCTATCAAGATCAATATAGATAATTTGCTCATCTTTGATACCAGTGCTTTTTAATTCTTCACAAATCGTTTGCATTAGGCTGCTTTTGCCACAACGTCTTACTCCTGTAATTACTTTAATTAAATCTTCTTGATCATAAAACGGACGAATTTTTTTTAAATATTTTTCTCTCTTAAATAAATCCATCACACTCACCTCAAGCACAGTTTAACAAATATAAAGTAAAGAAGCAACATGTTAACGATACAAAAAATGCTATATTTTCAATATCTGATGCGATAACTGACTATTTTTGTGGAAGCTTGTCGAAATAGGCTTTATTTACATTTGCATCACAGACTTTGACAATCAATGAATCTAGAAAGTCATAATTCTTATGTGCCATGCGTTGCTTATCTCTTAAATCGGCAAGAGCACGTACAATAATTCGCCTTTCTGTATCATCCACTTGTATTTCAATCATTTCTTCTTTTTGTTTTCTAAACCAGTTCATAATCGTTATCTCACTTTCTTTTTAGATTTGTTTTTGACAGGCATTTTAGGTGCAGCTGATTTTAATTTTTCCTGTTTGATTTCCTGCAGTTCTTTGCGAACAGAAGGTCTATCCGTAGTAGCTATTGATCTTTTTCTTGCGACGGCTTTCTTCTTGTTTTCTTTCTTCAATGTTTTTGAAGATGGCTCGAACGGAGTACCGTCTTTGCTCATCCGAGCCAGTTCGGGGTTTGTTTTTTCATCCATTAATTTGGATAGCAATGCATCATGCTCTTCATCACTCATTAGCTTTATATCCTTTTGTGATAATACACTTTCTCTTATGGCTTTGGTATCAATTGTGGCTAAATCAAATTTATCCACCATTCTTGATATCTTGGATGCATCTTCAGCACGAACCATAATATCTACAATTCCATCGGTGTTGTTCTTTTCTTTTAAAACGGAGTAGAGTACACCATAATGCTTTGCTTCTGTACAAAACTTTTCTAAATCGGAATGATGAATCGCAAAGACTTTGAGTTCCTTGCCAGATTTCAACATGTTATCGAGATTTGTTCTTCCTTTGATTTTTTTGTTGTCAGTAAGAATAGCATATAAAGTAACCGCAAGAGATTTAGCAGCTGTACCACCAGCTTTTAAACCAATCTCAGCAGCCACTTCAATGCCTTCAAGTGTCATCTTCATCATTTGATCAGCAGTATCTGCACTGTTCATAAGTTAAAGCTCCTTTCATATTCGATTTGTTGTTGATTACGTTCATTTTCTAATTCTTGAATTTGTTTAAGCTTTTCTTCCATATCAGGAACTCTCTTTTCTATATCTTCGCATATTTTGATTTCCTTTTTCCCATGTGCAATTTTAGAAGTAAGAGCATCCTTGTCTTGTTCAAGTTGTTGTTTTAATTCTGGATCGTGAGTGCGTTTGATTTTGTTATAAATGCATCTGCGTTGACTGATCCAATTATTAATTTGTTCTTGCATAGATAATTTAAAGGCAAGCACATCTTCAAGAGTTTCAAGATCATGCTTGCCCGCAAAAGTATTTTCATTTGTGATTTTGTCCATATAAATAAGATCCTTTCTGAGTTGTGGACTGGGATAATGTTGTTTACAGCCTTTAGGACGAATGATACCTAGAGCATAACAGTATTTAAAATAAAGTGCTTTGATTCCTTTCAGCTTTTTATGATCTCCCTGATATTCTTTGCAGGGGATAATGTCTGCAACAGGCTGCATCGGAAAGAGATAGTTACTATTGATACGTTCTAAAAGATGTTCTTCATCATAACGATTATCACGAGTTAATTTGTAGAATCTGAATGTTCGTTTGGATTGAGGGTGTTTGAGTGTCCAGTGTTTACCGGATAAATCAACCTGGTATCCAATTTCTTCCAAACCTTCCTTAAATTGATCTAATGTACGAGCATAGGAAAGAACAGTATCCACATCATAACGAATGATTTTACGGAAGTAGATTCCATCTTTCTTTTCAGCATTCCATTCTCCATAATTCATGGCTTTTCCACTTGGATTTTCGATGATGGATAAACCATGTTCTTTACAGATTGCATCATTTAATTCACGGAAGTGGTCAATGTCACTTTTACGATTGTCATACTTCATGCCATCTACCCATGAAACAGAATTGATGACAAAGTGATTATGCAGATGTTCTTTATCCAGGTGCGTAGACACAACTACTTCAAAGCGATTGCCCCACATTTGTTTGGCAAGTTGTACACCTAATGCATGACATTTTTCAGGAGTAACTTCACCTGGTTTAAAGGATTGCACGGCATGAAAGGCAAGTCTTCCATCCATTTTGTTGTAAGAAAGTTTAGTATTCATCATTTGTTTTAAAGAAGTCTTAGGATCACAGTTGATGCCAGTAATATATTCTTTCTCATTGGTTTTGTAACCTTGCGTTGTATAGGCAAGAACTTCTTTTAATCCATCACCAAGTTCTGTTGTCTTATCCGGATTTTTAATATAGTTGAGAACACGATTCAAATCATCATTGACTGCCCATATTTTTGTGATTGCCAAGTTATCACCTTCTTTCATTTTATTGAGTCATTTATTGCACCATAGGAAATTTCAATTCCATCGGTTCTCGTATTAAAATCATGATTTCGTTGATTTGGTTTTGAAGCAATTCGAAGTTTTGGACATATATTGATTCATCAATACCATTTTGTGTATAAACACTTTTAGAAATATCACTTAAGGATTCAGCGATTTGTCGAAGTATTCCAATAGTTTCAATGAGTTCAGTGCTTGGAGAAGGTTTTGGAACTAAACCGTTTATACACATACGAAGGTAGGATTCACGAGATAGATTCGATGCTTTAACTAGTTTATTTAAATGATTTAACTCATCATCATTTAACCGAATTACAAATTGTTTCGTTCTCTTCCGCATTTTCGTTATAAAAAGCACCTTGCATAAACAACAAAGTCATCATTCCAACAAAACTACCACAAGTAAAACATCCAAAACATAAGATTAGTGTATTTAACATTTGTTTAAATCCTCCATTCAAAAAAAGCTATCTTAATTGAGATAGCCAAGGGTCTTAGGGATATTCCCTAAATATTAGTCTTTTGGATATCCAAAGACGTTGCTTGCTACAACTGTAGACATTAATTGGCTAAAGTCTTTTTCTTATCCGGAATCAAATCTGCAAGATCTTGATCCATCTTTTCTAACATTTCTTTTTTCTGATTTAATATTTTTAAGTTTGAATTCAGCGTATTGTTCTCTTCCGAAAGGGATTTTATCCGTTGCTCATTTTTGATTTTCTTTTTTTCGATACTGGCAATTCTTTTGATGATATCTTCGTATTTGATCATTTTAAAATCTCCGACTTTTAATGCAGTAATTGCGAATATTTCTGTTTGAAGATTCTCTTTTGGTAGTCTTCTGCTTTTTCAAATATGTGTTCATCCTTATCATAATGATACAAATGATCGGATAGCTTTTTATCTGGATCGACTAAAGAAGAATCATTTACTTCATGAAGCATATTTTCTAAATGCTTATAATCCAAATGACTGGAATCGCAAACCGCAATACACTCATCTGTAGAAGAAGGAATGATATATAGGCTGTGGCTTAATTTTGTTGCCAAATCATTTAAAACACCTGCATAGAACATCGTACTTGCACCATCTGTTTTATGTTCATTTGTCAAAACTACAAGATTGCGTTCTGTATCTTGCAAAGCAGTCTCTTTTGGAGTTCCAATGGCTAAAGTTTCAAGTGGAAGAATTTCTGGTTTCATGATTCTAGGGGAAGAGATAAGGGCATCATTATGAAGTTTTGATACATCAATTCCATATTGATCCATCATCTGATTGGTAATCTTGGCCGAACAAAAATTTTCATCAGTTGTTTTGATCATGACACGATAGACAATTGCTAAATCACCAACTATGGTGTGTGGCATTGTTTGAAGTTCCTGTTGATATGTTTGAGCATTGATGACATTCATAAATAGAAAATCTTTAATCGCATCATAATCCAAAAGGGCATTAACATCTTCTAAAACTTTATCGTTATGAATCATTTTTCATCATCTCCTTTTTGAATTTCTGCCAAATAAAAAGCCAATCTTTCTAAATTGGCTTTGCTATAGTCGTGAGTTTCAATTTCAAACATTTTACATTTCCTCCAATTCTATTTCTAATCCACAAAATGGATCATTCGTGTCCACTTCATTTACATCTTCTTCATAGCCTTCAATCGCAAATATCATATATTCCACAATGTCACTGTACATTTTTTCTTTGGCATCTTCTAAAGCTTTAATACCTTCTTCATAAGAAATTGTTTCTAAAGTATTTGTACATGCTTCTTTGGAATATGTGTATTCTGTAATCAAGTCTTCAATTGTTTCAAACATCAATAATTGTGCCTGTACGATTTGTTTATCATCTGTATGCAGATTTTTATAGTTATAGATTTTAGTGTTGTAAGTCATTGTTTTTACCTCCTTTTGACTTTGGTATTTCATCCAGTTCGATAGAATAAACACGCTCATTTTGTTGCTCACCAAAGAGTTGAGCCATAAGTTCAGAGTCATTCTTTGTGTTTTCATAGGCATTCAAATATTCATTATCGACAAGATGAAATTTCTTCTTTTGTGTTTTTTCATTTTCAACAAGTTCTGTCGCCGTAATTTTTAGTGCTGCTTCTTCATTCAGTTCTAATGAATCGGGTGTCTTATTTAAATCCATCAGCAACAAAGTCTCGTTGAAAAGAATGGGTTCTTCATCTTTTAAAGCTTTTATTTGTTTAAACATGATATTTAGAAACTGCTTTTTCACTTGATCATTAACCAATACTTCCACAGGCTGATCCAGAATATCTTTATAATGTTTGGAAGGAACAACGGTAGGTTGTTTTGTGTCTGGATTGATATAGGCATAAGTCATACGACTAATGTTTTCACAGACTTCTTTAATCTTCATTTTTTGAAATAAATCAAATTGTTTGTTCAATTCAAATCACCTCATCTTTCTTTGAACAACAAAAAAGAGAAAGCATTTTTTACTTTCTCTAAATAGCTTATAAATCATATTTTCTCGAATTCTTTTAACAACCTTATTTTAGTAATAATAAAAGATAACCGCAATCAATATTCAAAGTAGATAAATTTTCGAATGAAATATTCATATTCTTATATTTACTAATTCTTCATTTACATCCTTAGATTCTTTTGGATGATCATCAATGCATTGATATTTCTTAGATAAGACTTTTATGATTTTGGAAGTTGCACCAATACCTACTTCATCATTATCTAAATGAAAGATGATGGTTTTAATGTTTTTGTTTCTTTTTAGAAATGATTTTAACGCAATAGGAATATCCGCTTCTGTTTTTGATGCAATCTTGTCACTGGCACCAGCTAAGGAAAGGTAATTGTATTGTTTAAAATCTTGATGATCCAATTTTAAAATGGTCATATAGGATAATAAATCAATGGCTGCTTCAAAAACATGAAGAATGGAACTGTTAGGATTTGTAAAAGAAAAACTAAAAGCTTTATTACTTCCACTATGATCCAGTTTGTAATTTTTAAAGATGCTTCTTTTAAAAGCATAGGCGGGTTGATCACCATCATACCCAACAAAAATAACGTTTTTAAATTGTTTGTCTTGGTAAATTTGATTGACGGAAATAAAGTAATCCACAATGTCTTTATCAATTTTTCTTTGATTACATAGATACCTTATGATCAAATCATTGTTTGTATCTTTTATAGGTAATTCGAATGGCTTTGTCTGTTTTGGATAATAGTATGTTGTTACTGGTGCACTGATTTTCATAAGATCTAATAAATAGTTACAGGCATCCTTAAAATCAAAACCTTCTACAGTTATCAGATAATCCAATGCAGAAGTTCCACCTTTGCCTTGTGACCACCAATACCATTTGCCATTAGAAAAGTGTAAAGAATCATGTTCACGATGGTAATAATCCGTTCTTCCATTTTTGATAAGCATTTCAGGCTGATAGTTCTTTAGATAATCGAAGGCACTGAGTTTTCTGATTTCTTGAAGTGCATCTTTTCGAATATAACGTTTGCTCATCGTTCAAGCTCCTTTGATGCAGGACACATCCATGGAATGTCATGTTCTTTACAAAACTTTCGCATAGCACTTGGATTCTCTTTCTTAGAAAATTCGAAATTTTCGGAATATACTTTATCAACAACATAATATTGATCCGTAATATTATTGAACCATTGATTCATAAATTGGTTTAATTCATTGGTACGAATTGGATTACCATCTAATCGTTCATAAATTTGTAGTGTGTCTTGTTGATACGTTTGTGGATAGAGTAATCTGTTCTCTTTATCTACTGTAAATTCAACATCAGGATCTGCCATTAAATCTCCATTCAATTCAAAATTATGGGCAATGGCCAATCGGTTTTCATCAATGATTTCAATATTTAAATCCATAAAACCTGGTGTTGTAAATTTCATGTAGTAGGCATCGTTTGTAAGAAGTGGTTTAGCAATATCTTCAAACAATTCATAGTTCCTTCTTTCAATTGAATGATCAATAAACCAAGGCTGATTAATATCAAAATTGGGATTTACTAATGCGTTATGACATGCACTTCGTAAGGCTCTGTTGTAATTAGGATTGTTCGAAAATAAGTGAGCTTGTGTTGCATATTTATTGTTAGTATTTAAAAATTCAATAAGTTTTTGATCAATAAGACGATCGACATCAAAGATCTTGTTTCCTTCCATTGATTTATAAGGTTCAAGTATTGGAAGCATGGAAACCAGAATATCATGATTCAATTGTTCCATTTCTACAGGAGTTATATATTTATTTTCTAATTCTATCATTTGTAATTTCTCCTTAAATATTGGTTCTATTTTTTCAATCATTTCATGAGCAGTACTTTGCATATTTAAAAGAATAGATTTTAATTCATCAAATTCTTTATCCGCATAACTGGCGATATAGCCGAAGGAATATTCAGAAGTATCGATTCCAAAATGATTACATAATACAACAGCCAACGATTCTGCTTCTATTTCTCGTTGGCTGTTGGTTTTATTTGTTTGTTTATGAAGTATGCTGTGAGCATACTCATGGATTAATGTTTTAGCTATTTGTAAATCTTCAAGATCTTTATTAACAACAATCTTATCTGAAGTAGGGGAATAATATCCTTTTGCACCCGTCAAAAGCGTAATGTCTTCTGTTTCTGTTTTAAATTCAATTGGGATTGTACAAACTGTTTGTATCGTTTGAATCAGCGCTTGTACTTCTTGACTAGATCCTGTTAAATCATGCAGGAAAGTTGGAAGAGGTTCACCAGATGTTTGGGATATATCAAATACTGTGGTCGTTCTAAAGTAAGTGATATTAACTTCACGGTTTTCCTTTAAAGCATTACCAGATGCATCTAAAACAACATTACCGTTTTCATCCACTTGATTCATTTCTCGTTTTTCTTTGAAAACGACAGGTGCTAATATCGTTAATCCTTTTTCGCCTTTATTGACATGACGATTAAAATTATTTTGCCAAGAACGATAACCAGTTACCAAGGTTGCTTCTGGTTTTTGAGAAAGAATTAGTAAAGTGTTATTCAATGAATAGGAATGGAACTTGCTTAAACAGGATAAATACTGTTTGAAGTTTTCACTGGAATATACATCTTTTACACCTTGTTCTATTCTTTCAAAAGCAGCTTTTGTCTTTTCATCTTGTGGCATTGCATCACCATCCTTTCTTAAATTTGGGTAAAAGAAAAGCACTAGCTGAAGTGCTAATGCTTTGGCTGAATCTTATAAATATAAATGTTAAAACGATTAATTGGATCTTTGTTTTAATACATTTGCTACGTATTCATGATATCCTTGTTCTAAAATACTAAATGCACAACTATTGTCAGTTAATTTTTGTTTCCGATTTTCAATAACAGACGATATTTTTCATCCTAGATATCTTTTATAACTAATCTTTCAATACATTCATTTGGTACTGGAATCATATAATTGAACCGTAAAGATCCTTTTACTTCTTTTTTATCTCCAGGAATGCGAATTAAAATATTTGCTTCTTGCTTTTTATCAAATGAAGATACAGATACATAATAATTTATGCCATGAACTTGTAAAACAGCTCCGAATGCAAACTTATTTCGATCAGCATATCTAATATTAGGAACTTTGGTAATCCCTCTTTTTTTCTTTTTCATATGTTTGAAGATAACGATTATATTCTTCATTAATACGGTAAAAATCCATGATTCTAGCCTTTCTATAATAAAACAGGGAGATAAAAATTTATCTCCCTAAAAATAACGATTCGCATTTCAAGCTGCGAAGCACTTAAATTAAAGGTTCACATTCAAAGTAGTGAAGTACTTAAATTAAAGGCTTGCACTCAAAGTAGCAATGCACTTAATCTAAGCAAGTTCCCTTGCTTACTTATATTATATGCAAAGTTAACTGAAAAACTAACTAAAATGTAATTTTTTATTCTAAAAAGTTTAAACATTGCATATAGCATTTGAATAAAGAAAAGTACTAGCAATGTGCTAATGCTTATCGAAGCTTAGGTAAACCTAAACTGTCAATTGCTTTTATAAATCGATTCCATAGTGGAGGGTATTTGTTGATTCCACTCCATTTTTGTTTTGAATGTCCTTGTTTAATAATGATTGACCAAGTTGTTCCATCACAAATATCTAGATCATCATAGTTGCCATCCCACTCTTTAATGTAAGACATGTATACGTTGTGGATAAACTTCTTATATTCTTTTTCTGTTAAATCAATACTTGTTTCACATTCCAAACTTCCAATCGAATCCGAATAAGAAGCAATAAATCGATTTTTATTCTTTTTTACAGCAATCTTTTGATATCCTTTATGAAAACCACAAATTTTAAATTCAACACAAGTAGTTTCAGCTTCATCAACAGGTAAAAACGTATAACAAACATCTTGATCACAATGAAAACAATGACAAGTTGCAAGAGGTATCATCTTTGCACATCCTGCTAAATATACTCTTTGTTTATCAATGTCTTTTTGGAGCTTATCATCCATTACAGGAAAGCCATAAATTATTCGTGCTGTTTCATGTCCACAATGAGGGCAATGTATTCGTGTCAATTATAATCACTTCTTTCATTTTCAAGTATTGACTGCTATAAACTGGAATTTTTCTAGATGTATATTTTCTTCATCTATAATGAAAATGCTAAATCGTAAGCTCCCCAAATTACAGTTTTTAAATTTCCTACTTTTGCAGCATCTCCGATTACATGAATATGTTCAGACTTTTCGCATAATGGATTTGGTGTATATCCAACAGATAAAATGACTGATTCGCAATTAATCTCCTTAATTCCATCTGCAGTTTGAATTATTACACCATTATCTTTGATTTCTTTTAAAGAGCTTTCTAAGTATACAGGAACCTTATAGAAACGCAAATAATCTTTTAGACAACTAGAATTTGCTGCACAAATACCAGCTGATTTGATAAGTTCATCAGCCATTTCAACAATAAATGGTTTTTTACCTTTTCGTGCTAAATCATAAGCGATTTCACAACCAGTCAATCCGCCACCAATTACAGCGACTGTTTCGCCAACTTCTTTATTACCTAGTAAAAAATCTACTGCTTCAACACCTTTTTCGAAACCAATGATTGGTAACTTTCTTACTTTGGATCCTGTAGCAATGACAATCTCGTCTGCATCTAGTTTAGATATATCTTTAACTTCAGTATTTAAATGTACAGATATTGGAAGTTTTGCGATTTGTGTACAATACCATTTAATCAAATCTTTATCTTTTTCCTTGAATTCTGGAGCAGCTGCGGCAATAAATACCCCACCTAATCTATCTGTTTTTTCATATAAATCAACTTTATGACCCATCATTGCGCAAAGTCTAGCTGTTTCCATGCCTCCAATGCCACCGCCGATGATAACAACTTTCTTTGGATTATCTACTTTCTTTATCTGATATTTATTTTCTTCGAAAGCTACTGGATTTAATGCACAATGTCCTTGTGTTTCTATATCTTTTAAATCCATTATTACACCTGAGTTTTTATAGTATGCTACTGGGAGACATGCATTATGACAAGAGATACAAGGTCTAATATCTTCTTCTCTGCCTTCTTTTAATTTAGTCAAGTATTCACCATCACAGATAAACTGTCTACCTATAGCTACTGCATCTATATTTCCTGATGCAATAGATTCTGCTGCAACATCTGCTTGCATACGTCCTGCACAAATAACTGGAATGTCCACATATTTTTTGATATGTTCAACTTCTTTTAGGTTACAATTTAATGGCATATAAACCGGTGGGTGAGCCCAATACCAAGAATCATAAGTACCATTATCAGCATTTAATGCATCATAGCCTGCATCTTGTAAATATTTAGCTGCCTTTTCACTCTCTTGCATATCACGACCAATCTCATTAAATTCTTCACCAGGAACTGCTCCTACTTTAAAATCTATTACTTTACTAGTAACTGAGTAGCGTAACATAACCGGATAATCATCACCACATTCTTTTTTAATTGCTTTTACAACTTCCACTGCAAAACGATAACGATTTTCAAAAGAACCACCATATTTATCAGTTCTGTGATTTGTATACTTAGTTGTAAATTGATCCATAAGATAGCCTTCATGAACAGCATGAACTTCTACCCCGTCAACGCCAATATCTTTACATAACTTTGCAGATTTTGCATATCCTTCAATATAATCAGCAATTTCTTTTTCTGTAATTTGGCGAGTTGTGAGTTGTGGTGCAAAAACCATAGGAAGTCCTTCGTCAGGGGCAACCATCATTTCGTTTAAGTGCAAGAATGGATTAGTAAGTTTCTTAAGAGCTTTATTATCTGCAATCTTTAGCAGTTTATCTGGAATTGTGTAATTTCTTCCCGCAAAACCTGCGCCAAGTTGGAAGAATATTTTAGATCCGTTTGCGTGAATCTCGTCAATGACTGGTTTTGCTTGCGCAAATACTTTAGGATTTTTGTGCAACCATTTACCTCCCATCATAGAATAAACTGGAATCATCCCTGGGATGAAAAGACCTACATCATTGTTTGCTCGTTCAATGTAGTATTGTTTTGACTTTTCGTTGAATTTAGGTCCCATCATATTTTCTATAATATTGGTACCTTCCATAGCTGGAATAATTACTCTATTTTTTATTTCGCAAGTTCCAATAAAAAATGGTGTAAATAGTGCTTCATACTTTTTATTCATTGTCCTTATCTCCTTGATATAATAAAAAATCATGCTTTTACAATTCACATTTTAGCATGATTCAAGTACAGTATCTCGACAATTAAAGACATTGTGTTGGATATCTAGCGGTTTACTACATAAAATTTTTTTAATATATTGATAAGTTGCTCGTCAGACTCTTTACAACCATTTTGTAGCCACATTTCTACCATTCCATAAAATCCCGAAAATATAAAATTATATTCTAAACGATTGCTACTGGTTGGTATAAATAATTCTCCGTGGAGCCAATCGTTATTAATATCCACCATCTTTTGAATCGTAGAATTGTGAACACCTTGCCTGTGTATAGCTAAAAATACATTTTTATACTTTCGCGCAGTTCTAAAATACACTAAAAGAAAACCTTCTTGGCTTGGATTTAGATTGTTTTGTAATAAAGTTCGCATTTCATCCATAATAGAATCTGTAATTTCCTCAAAACAATCTTGTATATTACTGTAATAAACATAAAATGTACTCCTGTTGATATCCGCTACTTCACATAGACTACTTACAGTAATATCACTTACATCTTTTGTCTCTAGAAGTATTCTTAATGCCGATTGAAGTTTTTCTTTTGTTTTTAAAATTCTTTTATCCATAATAGGTATTATTTTCTCACTTTCTGTACCTTGCAATAGCTACAAAATAATCTACAGCAATAGTAAAGAGATAATTAAGATTGAAATAATCAATTAATCCAGTTTGAGTTTTGTCTTCAATAGCTCCGTGCTTAGTGGTGGACTCAAATTTTGCGACAACAACTTGTTCATTTAATTTTTCTTTCAAAACATTACTAATATGTTTGTTGATGGTTTTCACGTCACAATCAAATAGTTCGGCAATTTGTTGATGGTTTAACCAAATAGATTCCCTGTTATCTCTTACGTTAACTTCGAGTTTTAATTCACCATCTTTAAATACAATAATTACGTTGTTCATGTTTTTCTACTTGTCTTTCTATAATTTAATTATCATATTAAGACTTACAAACTTGAAGTTGTACTTATCTATTCTTTTCAGTAGTATCCCATTTCGAGCCTTTCTTACAAACATAGAAATCACAGCAGTCTCCACCGGTTGCCAGTGTTTTTGTCCGATGCAGCACCCCGCCCATCATGTCCACAGAAATATAATCCATCTGACACATGTAAGGAACAAGTTCACTGTGTCCCAGTTTTCTGCCAAGTTCACATAGACCACACTGGCGATAAATTGTAGTGTACTCATCGCCATCTCTGCCGGGGATAGTTTCCGTAACCCAGTTATATGGACTGCTACTCATTCCATTAGCAATTTTATCTTTCTCTGCTTTTTTCTTCTGATAATCCAAAGAAAACGGATTTTTACCGCTAAAGGCTTTCTTGATAATCGGTGCGCCCATTGTTGCAGTAACCATTTCAGAGAAAAGTTTTTCACTCATTTTATTTGGGGCTGTTTCATAAACAGCCATCCAGACAGCGCCGCCGCTTAACGATACACGAAGCGGATTTTTCATCATGTCGCCAATCTCATCCAACTCAGAAATGATTTGTTTATAACGCTCTTTGCTTTTCTTTTTCCACTGTTTACAATCAACATCCGGCGTTTTTTCTTCCAGCAATTTAAAGATTACACCGTTCATTGCAAGCCACATTAGCTTTTCGCAATAAGAATACTTCATTTTACACTCCTCACTATCACTTAATTGTCATCAAGTTTCTTTGACAAATTCCGATTTATCTAAACAAAGAATACCATGTTTGTATTAACTTTTCATGAATTTATGACTTTTGATCTATTTGTTTGGCAAGTACTACAATTCTCTTGTTGTTATCTCTAGTATCGCAAGTTACTAAGGTCATTAATTTATCATTGGAAGTTGCTGTTTCTCCTGTTTTGTACAATCCACGATTGATGGAATCCGAAATAAAGGCATTGAATTCATTGGAAGTATCCCAACTGGATTGAGTGAATTCCAAGGAATCATTTAGGTTGTTTAGATCAATATTCATCACATCAAAAATCTTGTAAGTTCTTGTATCATTTTCAGTAATAAATTCGAATGTTGGATGTTTTTGATAGTAATTCTCATCAATATAACTCATTAATGGTGTGAAAATAATATTGCTCCACTTAGAAGAATGTCCATAAATCACAACATTTTGTGAGTCAATGTTTCCATCAGCGGATACGAAGGGAATACCTGCATTGGCATATTGTTTTTCAATATTCCTTCGCACATAAAAATCATTATCGGGTGCCTGTACAATTGGTTCATAAATCACTCGATCATCAAATACTAGAATTCCGACAATATCTTTATTAGTTTGTTTCAATAAAGACAAAGAAAGCTCCTTTTCAGAAGCTTCCTTGTCACTTGTATTGTTTTTAGCTGGTTTGGTTTCTACATAGTAGTCTGCATAATCATAAGATTTTTTTGTTCCAAACTGACTATAGAGAATTCCACCCAGTGCTGCAATGGCTGTAATCGCAATGACTGCAGCTTTTATTTTCTTATGTTTCATACTATTTATACCCCTGTATTTGGAACAACGATACGTTCATTTTCAAAATAGTAAATGACTGTATCTGTTTCTTTATCGGCTTCTACTTTATAAGCTTTTGATTTATCAGCTAACTGATAAGAAGTAGGTGCTTTGATTTCTTTAAATTCATATTCATGACCATAGATGGCATCCGCTAATATGCCTTTTCCATCTTTGATGATATGTTTTGTAACTTTGTCATCCCCAACTTTTCTAGAATAGTAAGTACCATCATCTAAGTCTAAAAGAATTTGTTTATTTTCATCGGTTTTAACGGTTTTAATGACTTTAGAGAATTCTTCATCTTTTGAAATTTCATATTCTTCATCTTTATCATTACCAGTAATCATCAAATTACCAGAACATAGCTTCGTCACAAATTCACCCGTTGTTTTGTCATATACTTCAAAAATTGCACCATTTAAGAAATGATCATGATGTTCTTTATCTACTTTATTGACTTCCAATTCTAAACGACGTTTTTCATTGTAAAGATCCATAGATACAGTCACAGCTGGTTTTGTTGTATCTTCATCATAGCTGAATGTAAAATCATGATTTTCTTCATCCAACTTGTAGGCAACATTTGTTTCCAGTTCTTTAACATAGTATTCACCAACAGGAAGATCCAACTGTTCGTTATTTTTTCCATTTTCATCCAATGTTAAAATACCAACTAATCCATCACTTGGAATTAGAACTTCATCATCTAAAGTAATGTCATTTTTAGAATAGACTCCAAATACAACATCTTTATAGGCATCTTTATCATCTTCTTCAAAAGTCTTGTTGATATCTAAATTCAACTTTTGTCTTTCATTGACATAAGCCTGTTTGATTTCAACAACATCAATCATCTGACCAGCATATTCAATATCAAAATCATAACTGTTTGAATCGAGTACATAACCTGTCTGAGTAGCTGTTTCCTTGATTGTATATTTACCCAACTGTAGTAAAGAAGAAGTAGTAATGCCATCACCTGTAGTAAATGTATCTACAACATCACCTTTATTAAACCAGACTGTTCCTTCAGGAGTCACAATATCTTCGCGAGCTGTAATTTCATACGTAACACCAGAAAGATATTGTTCTTTGTATTCCGGTGTATATAAAGTGCCATAGTCTGTTTTTTCTTCTTTAACACCACTTAACATTTCACCAGACTTTTCTACATAGACCTGACCCTTTTGGGTTTTGTTGTCAAAGTTCATAAAGATCTCTGTAGAAGAACCATCCACATTGACTGGGATTTCTGTTTCTTTTAGAACATATCCATATGGTGCTTTGATTTCAACTAATTTATATTCACCAAATTTAAGTGGAGAAGGTAAGTGTACAGAACCATCTTCATCTGTTTTAAATACATCCGTTGTATATTTCTTTGGATAGGTTACTTCCTGTGTGACAAAATTACCATCGGCATCTTTGATCTTGAATTCAACACCGGCAGCAGGAATACGTTTACCTGTTTCAGAATCCGCCTTGTAGATGGTTAATTCCGCTTTGATTGTATCGTTATAAATGTTGTAGAAATAAGTTTTATTGTTTTGATCAATCTTAACTTCAAAAGGTTTTAATGTATCGTAACCAGTAGTTGATTGTTCTTTAACGATATATGTTCCATAAGGAAGATAATCACTGATAGCTCGTCCATCTTCATCGGTTTCTAATGTGGATACAACTTTACCTGTAGATTTTAAAATGATATCAAACTTGAATCCTTTACCAGGCTTTTGAATATTAGATTGGAATAATCCGTATTTATCTTTATCAATGCTTTTCGCAATTTCAATACGTCCTTTAATGACTTGATCTTTGATGGTTGTACCAAAGGTAGAAGGAGTGGAATCACCAGAATCTTTTAAGGTTACGGAATTACAAGAATCATTCTTTAAATAGCCTTCAGGAGAAGTGACTTCACAAACATTAAGTGTGGTTCCAACTGGATATTTTTTTGATTTAGCTTTCGATCCATTGGTAGTCATTGTTTCAAGAACATTTCCACCTGTATCTTTAATAGCGAATGTTGCTCCATTAAACGTGGCATCACCTTGTGTTTTATTTCCTGTTTCTACATCTTGTTTTTCGACTTCAATATCGGCATAACGTAATTCAAAATTCAATTTAAAATCTGGAGAAGGGTCGCGTCTAGATGCTAACCAGATAACTCTTTGATAGCCAGCAGATCCATAGATGACATTCACATCACGTGCACTAAAATTACGTGAGAAAGTAATGGACTTGTCATAGTTTTCAGAAGTGATGGCAACCGTTAAGTTATTTCCGTTTACAGAAGCATTGATACCATTGGTATTTGTGATGGAATAATTACCTAAGGTTCCTTTTGTATCGGTTAAAGTAACAGGACTGTTTAATCCCATTTTAACTGTCTGGTTGTTGAAAGAAGGTCTTCCTTGAGGTTGACTTCTTAAACGATTGATTTCAGCCATTTCGCCAGAAATATCATAAATCGTTGTTCCATCCATTTCATAAGGCTGATACCATGTCCCTGTAACAGCTTGCCAGATCATACATTGTGTAGCTGTATAATATTTTTCTGTTTGATGGCCTGGATAGGAATAGCCATAATAACTGATTTCCCAGATTGCCTGACGAGTTTGTTCAGACAGTTCATCCCATTTAGCTGTATCTTCATGATAATCTAAACCTTCTGTAAATAACTGCATCGGTTCAATACAGAATACGGTTTTATCACCAACGGTTAAATAAGAAATATAGTCAAATCCAAATTGATTGTTGATATGAATCATGGCATATCGACCACCAATATCTGTCATATCCAGTGTTGCTACACCATTATCCTGTGGTACTAAATCTGGAAATACATCTTTGATATTTCCTAGTTCTACAACAGAATCTAAATTTTCATTGGTAGTTGTTTCTTCAGCATGTACCGGTAATGTGTTCATCATGGAATTGAGAATCACTAGTGCTGTCAGAAAGAATTTACTACCTTTCTTCAATATGTTTTTCATCTTCATTTTCCTTTCATTAATTTTGTTGCAACAAAAAAGACGAGAAGATCTCGCCTAGTTAAAACTATTCATTTTCTCATTCATCACCACCTTTATTGAATCAAACCTCCATTACTCCAAAGATTTAAACCATAGTAAGCAATACTATGATCGTTTCGATATACGGCCTGTACAGAATAATTTGTGATTTCTGTTTTGCCAATGTACATGACTTCATTCATGTAATACACACCAGCAGCATCAGCTTCTGCTTGAGAAGAATATGTCGCAAAGTAATGATTTTGATCTAGAATCACATCACAAGCTACATCTTGATTGACTCCACCAGGACATGCATAACTTGGTCTTGCAGGTTCTGGTGTTGGAGTGGGTTCTACATCATGTTCTGGAACAGGTTTACTTGGTTTTTCTACAGGTTTTGTTTCAGGTTCTTTACTTGTACTTGAACTTGAAGAACTAGCTGTCGAATTATCTTTCTTTGTAGTACTTGAAGTTTTTGTTTGATTGCTCGAAGTTTGTTTTTTACCTTCCGAAGAAACAGACGATTTGGGTTCTGCTTTTGCAGAAGACTTAGCTTCCGCTTTTACTGAACTAGATTCTTTTGAAGCTACGTCTGTTTTCTGTTCTGTTTCTGAATTCGTTGCATTTCCAACTTCTTCTAACTTTTCTGTCTTTTCATATTTACTAAACTTGGATTTCGATTCATTTGTAGTAACTTTTGAATCTTTTGCTGACTTAGTAACAGTAGAAACAACTGGACTAGAAGCATTGTTTTGTTGATTCACATAAATACCTGATCCAACACACAACAAAGAAATACAAATTCCTATTACTGATTTTTTCATACGTTTTAACCTCCAATGATCTGTTTAAAATAATCTCTTAACTTAAACATACGTAAATATCTTTCTTATTACAAACCTGCAAATATCTATTACTACTAACTAATAACAATCATTTTTTCTTTTTCGGTAGGTAATAAGATTACTTCGGTAGGTAGGAGGGGTTTTAGGGGAGGTTGCAGTTACACGTCCTGACGCAAAGACAAACTGCCCCTCCAACAGTTTGGTTAACAAGCATACATACAAAAATGACAATCACATTTAGGATTATCGTTCCTGTTCTCGTGCTCGTTTCTTTGCCCAGTTTTCCAGCAAGCGAATCATCAAATCTTTCTTCTTGCCTGGTGTAAAGTCCTTCGGGAAATATTGATCAATCTCTTTCATTTGAAATGATAACTTTTCTCTTTGGTTTGGTTTTTCTTCGGATAAAGTATCATCGATGAATTCAGTGGTAAGTTCACCATCATGGGATAATCTTTTGAATTCCTGACATTGCGCTAAAGATGGTGTTCTTTGATTTTCAACAATCGCATTGGCTAAATCATACTGTTCGGATTGGGTTAAATACGAAAGTTCAACAGCCGGATTAAATGCAATCTTGATTTCATTTTCATGGCGGTCATCCACCATTTTCTGTAGTGGTTCGATAAGGTAAGTTAAACGAATAAATCTTTTGACTTGGTTTTTACTTTCGCCTAATTGATCAGCTAATATTTCGACTGATTTCTTATTAACTGACTTGTGCCCAACTTGGGCACAAGTTGTATTTTTACTGTATTCGATAGAAATGTTATCGAAATTGTCATCTACAACTTTACCTTGATGCTTCATGGCTTCCAGTCTCATTTTATAGGCATAACCACGCTCACTTGGATAAATGTTTTCACGTTGAATGTTACTGTCAACCATTAAGATCGTTGCCTGATCATCATCCAGATTACGGACAATAACATTCATTTCTTTTCTTCCTAGTTGTGACAAGGCAAATTTACGCCTGTGACCAGAAATCATTTCATACGTTCCGTCTTCTTTTGGACGTACAAGTGCAGGCATCAACATATCGTTTTCTTTGATGGAATCAATAAGTTTTGCCATATCTTCATCCATCGTTACATGGAATGGATGTCCTTTAAAATCTGTAATTTTATCTATTGGGATTGTGGTAACTTTTTCTGCACTGGCCTCTTGTCTTTCTTCTTCTGTAGAAAACAAAGAGTCATAAGTTGGCAATCCCAAATCTAATTTTGGCAATGTTGCCACCTCCTTTAAAATAGGGTGAGTTGAATACAATTGTTTAATTTACGATCATTCCAGTCATTTACTGCAAGTTCTTCATTTACTTCTGTTTGTGTCCTGGCAGAGCACAAAGTGCAGCTTACATATTGGCCATAACAACCATTGATTTTCTTGTTATCCCAGTCAATACGAAGTCTTGCGATAGAATGACAATGAGGACATCGTTTTAATCGTATTCTAGTCATTTAAGAGTGTAAAAGATTCCACAACAACAATCGTAGAATAGGTCTTTTTACCATCTTTTTCATAAGAGCTTATACGAAGATATCCATTGATTTCATAGACTGTATCTTTATCATTGTGTTTACAAAGTGCATTGGCAACTTCACCAAAGGCAATACAGTTAATAAAATCAGTAAATGGCTTATTGTCTCTTGTACAAGCTAGTGTAAATCGGACAAAAGAATTTCCTTTACTATTTTTAGATAGTTCAATATCTCTTGTCAGTGTTCCAATTAAATGGACTGAATTATTTTTCATGTTCTTCTCCTAACGACAGTCTCTGTCTTTATGTTTTACTTTTTGTTCTGAAATGATTTCCTTGGTTAGATTGTCATAGGCCTTGGCAACTTTTGAATCTTTTGCGTAGGCATAGATACTGACTCCAGCTATAGTTGCTTCACTGGCTTTTGTGGCTTTAGGAATGATCGTATCAAAGACTCGAATATTCTTTCCAAAGCTTTTCTGAATGGTTTCAATCGTACTTTTGGCTACTGTCGTATTCATATCTACAAGCGTCATGACAATACCAGCTACTTTCAAATTTGTGTTGATTTTACGCTGCACTTTATTTACAGTTTGTAACAATTGAGTCATTCCTTTTGCAGGAAGAAACTGTGCCTGTACTGGAATCAGTACTTCATCCGCTGCGGATAGTGCATTAATGGTAAGCATTCCTAAAGAAGGTGGACAATCAATCAAAATAAAATCATAGTCATCACGTAGTGGTTCAATACAGCTGCTTAATGTCTGTTCACGATTGATCACACTGACTAAACGAATATCCATATCAGCAAGTTCAATGTTTGCAGGGATCACATCTACATCTTCTTTATGTTTTAAAATCAAAGAAGAATAGTCCATTTCCTTATCATTAATATACGCATCCAATAAATTAGAAACGCTGCATTCCAAAGCATCATTGGATTTCCAACCAAGGGAAGTGGTTAGATCACCCTGAGGATCAAAATCAACAATCAGTACTTTATAGCCATATCGTTCCAATCCAATCGCAACATTCGCGGTCGTAGTAGTTTTACCAACACCGCCTTTTTGATTAGTGACGGCAATCACTTTACATTTATGCATAAAAAAAGCTCCTTTCTACATATCCAGTGTTTGACTGGTATGTAAAAAGGATTAAGTTGTAGGGGAAATCAATTTTTATAAAAATGAACGCATGCGTTCACAATCTGATTCGTAAGATGAAATGTATGAATGTATATGAGACATCAATGCTATTCTCCCAACTCATATTCAAATTTGAGAGAATAACATTTTGTATTGGAAAAACTAAGCATTTAAGAAGTTCATTACCAGTTTGACCATTGTTTCTTTTTCTTCAGGTCTGGATTCTGCAATCATTAAAGTAATGGCAACAAGCGCACTGTCAGAAATAATTTGCTTTCCATCGATAATGAGATCATAGCGCTTTAGTTGAGTTGCATTTTTTGCAACTGAGCTAAATTCATCTAATTCGCCTTCATTAAATATTTTTTTTATATGTCTAGAAATTGTTGATTTGTTCTTATTGAATAAAGTACATAATTGATCAACAGTTAACCATACAGTATTCTTGTTTGGAGAGATATTAACATCTAATTCCAAATCACCATTTACAAATTTAATTATTTCATTGTTCATATATTCACCATTATTATGCTGGAAGCATATTCCTTTAAAGAAAATATAGCATGCGGATACATCAAACACAAATCAGCAAACATGAATTCCATCATAATAAAAAATCCTTTCTACATATCCAGCGTTTGACTGGTATGTAAAAAGGAGGGAATGAAAAAGATAGTTAATTTTGTGATGAAAGGGCAGGGGATAAGGCCTTCGTGAAAACAGATATGAAAAAATCATTTTATTTGGATTCTAAAAGTGGTTTTTTTAGGCATTTGTACCTGTAAATAACGGCCAAAAACGGGTACTTTTCGAATATTTAAGAATTTCCATGGACGAGTTCGAATAAAGAATATTGATGATTCACAAGCCTCTTTTCCACGAGATTAGCAACTATCGCCCTGTGGGGAAAGGAAACTTAATCAAGAAATAAAATAGAATAAAAAAAGAAATTAGACCTTGCGTTGAAAAATGCAGGGTCTTTTTGTGTGTAAAAAACCATGACTTCACATAACAAAAAACCTTGTGTTTAAGCCACTTTTCGTGAATAAAAGTGAATTATTTTCAGGCTAATTTTCTTGTTTTAAAAATGAAAATAAGAAAGAAAAGAGAAAGTTTTTTTATAAGAGAAAAACTTAGAGCTGCGGGGAGATAATTGCAAAAAATGAGGGGAATTGGCTACGAATAATCAAATATGATTATTCACAAGCCTCTTTTCCACGAGATTAGCAACTAACGCCCATGGCAAAGAGAAATTTAATCAAGAAATAAAATAGAATAAAATAAAGAAATGAGACCTTGCGTTGAAAAATGCAGGGTCTTTTTGTTTGGTAAAAAAACAAAAGAAAGTATCGAAAAGCCTTGTGTTTATGCGGTTTTCCGTTAATAAAAGTAAATTATCCTATACGAAATCTTTGAGATAATTATCGAAAAAAATGCTGAAAAAAAGAAAGTAAAAATTGGTGTTAAATCAACGAAGATGACGGGGAGATGTTTACGAAAAATACGGGGAGAGCCGTACGAATGATCAGAATAAATGCTAGAAGTGCTTTATATAAAACACATTCTAGCTTTTTTAATACCTTAAGATACGCAAAAGGTACGAAAAGGTACTCATTTTATTATTTCTCTTGTTCAAATATATGCCAGTTGATCCATGATAAAATAGAATTATCTTAAGAAGGAGCATAGCCTATGATGATGTATTTTGAATTTAATGAAGAAAGATTGAAACAGAACAATTTAACTCAAGAGCAATGCTTTCGTATAATTGATAAAGTCATGAATGAGTATGGTGTATATGCAAATCAACCAGGAACATATATCGCATCCGATGAAAGTGGATTTAATGCATTTAGTATCTTGAAATGAAATCTACCAAAAACAAAATGGTTTCTTAAAGTGATTGAAAAATGGTTCTGGTTTGATGATGAAGATGATATTGATTGGAATGATGAAGGTACTGATTGCATTCATTCTATTCAAAAGTATGGGGCATAATTTATAAAACGATATAAATAAAAACCTGCAAATGAAGACAACAAGATGGTTGATGTTTTCACTTGCAGGAGTTATATTACACCGATTATCCGTTATGTTGAACCGACTTGAGTGTCATCTTAAACCAGTATGATCACTAGGGGTGCACCTAATTAGCTGTCAATTGCACCTTCGCACTCCCACTATAATTATATTATTTTAAGCATAATAAAAGGCAGAAACGGCGACAATTTTTGTGTTTATGAAGTACGCTTCTGCCACAAATATCCTATCAGATTTTAAAAAGATTATCGACAATCCCTTTGTCATCAGTCTGAAGCACTAGCAAGTGCTAATGCTTTTCTGTAAATCTGATTAGGAATAATTTTCTATTTTATACATCTTTCCTCAAGGAATAATACTGGGTTGGATCACTTTTATTGCTTCCATGCCATTCAATTAAAGATAATTCTTGTAAATGTTTTAGTTGTTTTCTAGAAAAAGTATCTCCTTTGCCGAACATTTCTTTTACTTTTTTTATTGTAATTGATTTGTTATTTGCTAGATATTGAATGATGGTTGTTTCGAATTCATTTAAACTTTCTAGTATTTCTTGTCTAAAAATAGAGGATAGTTTATCGTTTGTTCGTAATTGTCTAGAGGTAATACTATTTTCTAATACCAGTAACACTGAATTTCCATTAGGCTCAGTATATGTTGGCTCTTTTAGGAAGAACATTTGCATCTCATCATAAATTCTTTTGACACCTTCATTTAATTCTTTTACCCATCCAAATTCACTTAATACTCGTGCAATTCTAGGATTTCTAGAATATCGTGTATTTAACATGTTATCTAAAGTTACGATATTTGGAAGATGCCCCGGACTAAATATTTCCAGGCGATCATCATAAAGAGAGACTCTGATATGATCACCTATAATGGAATAATTACGATGAGTTAAACTGTTAACAATTCCTTCAAACCATGCAAATTCAGGATATTCGGGAATAATTTTGAAAACTCCATTTTCATCAAGATATTGAAATTCGCGTAATTGTAAATTTATGGCAGTTTTGACTTCCTGAATTATTTTTGGAATTGCATATTCATAATTGATTTCTTTAACAATATTCAATCTTCTTCCTGTTTCAAAACGTGTTCCATCAAATTTTAATAATCGTAATCTTGCATTTGGAAGAAACTTTGTTGGATATTTGGCAAACAGAAGAATTCCTGCATTTGTTAAATGTCCTCTTTTTAATAAACCTCTTGCATCAAGGATTTCTTCATAAGATAATGAGGTTCCTAATTTTTCTTTATATTGCTGAAGTAATTGTAAATCTACATCTTCCATAGAAGAATCTTCAACAACGATATCCTCAAATACTCGTTCACCTTTATCGTATTCAAGTTGAGTTACTTGCTCATGATTTAAAAGTTTAGATTTATCACCAACACGAAGATAAACTTTATCATCACTTGTTTTGATTACAGCATTATCACTTGGTTCAATGAATAAAAGTAGTATAGAATCTTTTTTAGAATTTACAGTTACTTTACGGATTTCATGTTCGATTTTTATTCTTCCTTTACAAGAAGAATAAGGTATTTCTAAGAAATCGTTGATTGATTTCGAATCATTATTATGGAATCCAGTTATTTGTCCATCATCTTCGATTCCAATAACTAAAACACCTCCATTTGCATTTGCAAATGCAACTATATGCCTTGCAATATCTATAGGTTTGATTCTAGCGCTCTTTCTGTCAAGATATTGACCTTCTTCTTCGTTTGTTAAATAGTCTAATGTTAGGGCTTCTGGTAACAATATGAACACCTTCTTTACAATTATATAGATATTTTATCATTTTAAACATACAAAATACTACTCCGTTTTACCCCTCGCGAACCCTGTTCTACCCCTCGCGAACCCTGCTCTACCCCTCGCGAACCTGGTTCCACCTTCGCAAATTTTATTTATGAGCGTTCGTTCGACTTGTAACATCATATCTAACCCTTTTTAAAATGGATAAAAGAAAAGCACTAGCAAGTTGCTAATGCTTATCGAAGTTCAGGTAAGTCTAAACTATTAATAGCTTTTCTGAATCGATTCCATAATGGTGGATACTTGTTAATACCACTCCATTTTCGCTTAGATCGACCTTGTTTGATTGCAATAGACCGTGTTGTGCCATCACAAATATCTAAATCATTGTAGGTTTCATCCTATTCATTGATATAAAACATATAGACATTATGAATGGATTTTTTGTATTCTTTTTCGGTTAGAGCAATACTTGTTTCACATTCTAGACTTTCAATTGAATCAAAATAGGCGGCAACATAATGATTGTTTTTCTTTTTAACAACAATTGTTTATGATACATACATACAACGTTTATCTGTTTTTATATATATAATAAAGCTCCTTATATCTTCTTTGAATTAAATATACTTCCTCTAGATCAGCTAGATAAAATTTTTGAAATCCATACGAAAATATATTTTGGCTATTTTGAAAAATAAACTCAATATCTTCTTGGTATTTTTTATTACATAAATAGTTAGGATCTTTTAACTTAATAGTCAATGAATTCGATATTTTCTTTAAAAGATTTGAAATTTTACTATCTTGCCTTGAGGCAAATTCATTTATCCAATTAATATAATAATTTGCTTTTTCATATTCTTTTAATTCTGTATATAAATATCCAAGCTTATGAACCACAAAAAAAGAGCTAATCGAAAAAGCGTACTTATCTGCTTCTAATGCTTCTAAATAATATTTTGCTTTTTCTATATTTTTCTTTTCGAGCATAGTTGCTCCTAAGTTATAATTAATGACAAAATTAATATCATATTTCATAAATGGTGCAAGATTTTCAAGTTTTTTAAAATACTTTACAGACTCATTAGTATTGCTTAATTCCAAAGAGCATAATCCCAAGAGAAGAAGACAACCATACATTAGATTAATGTTACAGTTTTCACAGGCCAATTCATAACATTTTTGTGTGCCCATATAAGCTTCGTTTATGTTCCCACTATGAAATAAATCATCACAATAAAAATAACTCAACCATCCATGTCTGTCTCCATCAATAATTTTTTTGAAATCTTTGAGTCTATTATTGGTATTCTTGTATCTTATAATCTTTAATAAATTATAAAAATATAACTCGTTAAAATCCCCAAACTCAATCACTTCGCTTATCAAATCTAAGATTTCCTCATCAATATCTTTATTATTTATATGATATAAATCAAAGTTAGAAAAGAGTTTCGCAATATAGAAAAAGAGAATATATTCCGAATGAAGATAATTATATTGCTCATCCTCTATTTTTGCCATTAAATCTGATCTATCCAAATTTAATATAAGTCTTTGTGTAAATAGCTCTGTTAAAGGTTTAAGACAATTTGTGTTTTCTTCTAAAATATCAATATTGATATTGCTCAATCTTTCTAATATCTGATTTATAATTTTAGGATTAATATTACTTTTGTTATTTTCTATTTTACTCAATGTTGAAGGGGTACATATTCCATCACATAATTCTGATATTGATTTTTTCTGTAGATAGCGATTGATTTTTATATATTTACCGTAATTTACCATATACATTCATCTCCAAAAAAATATTTATAATATATATTCGATTTTATCATAGATCCGCTTTTCAAAAAATTGAATTTCAATATTTTACTATTAATGAAAAGAATATTGCTTTTTAGAAAATGCCAAAAAGAGTTGCTTGTCATGAGCTTTAAATGCATTTTAACGCTTACAAATCGAAAGGTATGATTAATTTTATGCTACAAATATTCTTTTTGCTAATTTAAAATGTATTAAATAGGAAATATTTCTTGTAATATGAACCTAAAGTGTGTATAAATAATATTGATTGTGGAAAATATTTTAATTATATCAATAATGAAAATCATGGATAGAATGATTGTTGGTTTAATAGAATTATTCACAAAAATTTATTGGAGGGAAATGTAAATGGAGTATAAAAGAAATATATATTTATTTTTAATCTTTGATTTTTTAACTAATTTATCACCATTAAGCTTTATTTATGCGCTTTTTCTAAAGCAACAAAATATGTCTTTAACACAAATTGGATTTATTATTTCAGCTTATCAGATTTCAAAACTTATTTTTGAGATTCCAAGTGGTGTTTTTTCTGATAAATATGGTAGGAAAACATGTGCTTTTATTGGACAGGTTTCACTAATTGCTTTTTTAATCTCTACTCTTATTACACGTTCATATAACTCCTTTTTATTGATTTCTATCATTCGAGGAATATCTTTTGCTTTTTTATCCGGAACTACTGATTGTATTTTTAGTGAGTCTATTTTAAAGTGTTGTCCAGATAAAATGGATTACTATATGGGCATCGATAAAATATTGTTCTATT
>ERZ857745.847-NODE-847-length-41816-cov-5.010321_pt1 | contig 41816 bp, 26 predicted proteins | sample MGYA00519699_ERZ857745 | MGnify/ENA primary metagenome ERZ857745 (study PRJEB31778, sample SAMEA3449357) | human gut metagenome | biome: human gut; feature: human-associated habitat; material: faeces | place: United Kingdom | collected 2010/2012 ... | reverse complement strand
TTCGGCACAAACGCTCATATTCTTCTTTGGTCAGTTCCTTTTCTTCCGGGCAAAAGACTTGCCGCTGCACTTTTAAGGCTTTCACCCGGCAATCGTGCCAACCTAAAAACGCAAACAGGCTGTTGAGGCTTGCCAGTATGGAGTTGACGCTGCGGATAGCGTAACCGCCGTCGAGAAGATTCTGCTTGTAGGCGATCACAGCCTCTTTCGTTACCGGATCGCCGTTCTGCACGGCGGCAAACGCCCGCACGTCCCGCAGATATTTCTCCACGGTGTTTTTGACCGTGAGCGGAGAATCGAGTCCGAGATCCATTGCAAAGAAGTTAGCTCCCGCAACATTTGCACAGAAATCGTCCGACATCGGAGACATATACGCAGCCTTCATGACCTTTTTGCTCTGCTCTGCCCTCTCGAGATAGTTCTTTGCAAGCACGGGAAGACCTGCTTTTTTGCATATTTCTGCCATCTGATTTAAGCACTTTACGTAGAAATAAGTATTTACATAGTTCTGCGGCAGCAGCTCTTTCGAGCTTTCATCTGGAAATCCCCAGTCGCCGAGACACCACATTCCCTTTGTTTCACCGGTAATTATTCCGCATTCGCAGCGCGAGTTCATGTAGTCGATAAACCGAATCATGTTGGGAAGATATTTCTTTACTATGTCAAATTCGCCGTAGTGCTTCCAAAACATATACGGCACTTGTATTATCGCGCTTCCCCAGCCGCCTATTCCGCCGCCTCCGCCCTGTACGGGCGCGGTATGTCCGACATGACCCGTTATTATATCCTGGCTGTCGGCAAGGTCGCGTATCCACTTGCGGTAGAATTCTTTTGCGTCAAACATGGTCATTACAGCGTCGCACACAAGCTGTCCGTCGCCGGTATATCCAAGCTTTTCACGCGTCGGGCAGTCGGACGGAATGCCCATATGCATATTGTCAAGCTGCGTTCTCACAAAGACCGAAAACAGCGTGTTCAGCGTTTCGTTATCGCATTCAAAGCCGCTTGTCAGAGCAACGTCCGAGTGTATGACAAGCGTTTCGAGAGGTTCGGAATTTCCGCAGACCGAAAAATATCTGAATCCGTGAAAACAGAATCTGTCAACCATCTCGGTCTTGCCGTCGCCTATGAAAACGTCTTTCTGCGGACGTCTGAACGAATGAAAACTTGTTCCGTCGAGTTTTCCCTCGGCGTCTATCTCTTCGGTGTGCTCAAGCTCAACCTTTTCGTTAAGCGGCGCTGCGCTCATCTTTACAAATCCCGTGATATTTTCGCCGTTATCGTAGATTTTCATGTCGCCGAAATCGTGTATAAGCTTAGGCTTTATCGTGCGGATTATCTTGTCCGCAGGACAGGTCTGTATCTCGTACTCGGCTATCGGCGCGTCGGCTGCGACTACGTTTTCATATTCTTCATAAAGTGCGGAATTTGTAAGAAAGTCGGTGTTGTACAGTCTGTAATCGTGTTCTTCGCCGAAATACAGGTCGTTTTTGAGTATGTGGCTGCTTTTCCACTTTAAATTTTCGTCCGACTGCAAAATCAGTTTCCCGTTTTTGCCGCAAAGTCTGAAACAGAGCTTTACGTTTCCGAAAATGTCGCATCTTTCGTCATAGTTTCCCGGAATGTTGTACCAGCCGCGTCCCAAAAGCACGCACAGCGTATTTTTACCCGATACGATATATTCAGAAACGTCGTATTTCATTGAATACACCGTGTAAGAATACTCTTCACCGGGCACTACGCCTGAATTTTTGTTTTCGCGTCTTTCGTACAGCGAGCACGCCGGAACAAGCATATCGTCCGACACCTTTTTGCCGTTTATGTAAAGTTCAAACACTCCGAGGCCGCAGATGACAATATCCGCGCCGACGCTCTTATCCGCGTCAAACTCCGAGCATATCCACGGCGCGGTGCAAGCCGCGTCGGACGGTGAAACAAACTTTGCTCCGCCGTAAAAACCGTAAAAATCCATTATTTTCTCTCCTATGTGTTTTTTAAGCCGTTATATGCGGCAGGGATTAATTACTATCGAACCCGAAAAGTTCTTTTCGTCAAAGGTGTATTCGGCAAGCGGCAGCGGTCCGCAGGAATTGGAGCCTATGCCGTTCATCTTTATGTCGGCGTAAACATAGGTTTCTTTCTTCATTTCAAGCTCATAGTCATGCTTTACGTGCGTAAGCTCATGAGCCGATATGTGCTGTGCGTTGAAAATAAAGCTGTCGCTGTCGGAATGGCGCTCAAATTCAAGCCCGTAACCGTTAAGGCTGCCGACAAAAGCTCTGCGGCAGTCGCAGTGAGAGCTGTTTTCCTGCGGTCTTACATAGTGTTCAAAGTTATCTGTGACCGTAGTTTTGAAAAGTCCGATACGGCTTGCAAGGCATTTGTCCGAATAGCTTTCATACGGACCTTTTCCGAAATATTCCATACGTTCATTGCCTTCTGGCATGACAAGCTCAAGTCCGAATCTCGGCAGAGGCTGTGCGCCGTCCTTGATTTTCACGCCGAAATCATACGTTATCTTTCCGCCGCGTTCAACGGTGATGTACTGCTCAACTGCGGCGTGCGGCTCTTTTGAAAGTGCGCTGAGAATAAGCGTGCTCTTTACGGTGACATGAGTTTCGTCGGACTCGGTGATCTCGGTGCTTCTTGCGTACTGTTCGATTCTGTCAAGTCCTTCCGATTCCCACTTTGATCTTATATTTCTGTCGTTGTCGGTCGGCGCTCTCCAGAGATTTATGCGTACCGGCTCGCAGATCATGTTTCTGCCGTCGCTTATTATCTCGCATATTTTCGCGTTTGTCTTGTCTATCTTAACGCTTGTTTCACCGGTGTTTATAATGATATATCTTTCCGACTCATCTGCGCTTACGGGACAAAGCATATTTTCGGCAATGCCGTCCGCAATCTCGTCCTCGTCCTCGCACAAAGAGCCGAGTTCAAGCTGTTCAAAGCCAAGCTCATAGCCTGCTTCGCAGAAAGCAGAGTCCGTATTGTAAAGGAATTTTATATTGAGGAAATATTCTCCGCCCTCTTCAAATTCATACATATTGAAAAGAGAATACTTTTTCTTTCTCTGAGGCGCGATGTTAAGAGCCGGTATTTTTCCCGTAAGCACGGTTCTGCCGTCGCACTCAACGCTCCATACCGCGTCAATGTCGGAAAGATCCGTAAAGTATCTTAAATTCTTTATCTCAACCATGCCCGATTCAAAATCAGTAAGCACTGCCGACACGGGCTGATATGCCTTTTTGACTTCGAGAAAGCCTGTGTGCGGACGTCTGTCGGGATATACAAGTCCGTCAACGCAGAAACAGCCGTCGTTCGGGAAATCTCCGAAATCTCCGCCGTAGGTATATCCGTGTCTGCCGTCGGGGAGCGTTATCTCAACGCTGTGGTCGGTCATCTCCCATACGCAGCCGCCTAAGAATTTGTCATTGTTTCTTATGAGCTCGACGTACTCTTTTACACTTCCGGGACCGTTTCCCATTGCATGGACATATTCGCACAGATATAACGGTCTTGTCTGCTTTTTATCTTTAAGATAATCGCGGCAGAAATCGGGGTGAGAATACATTTCGCTGTATATGTCGGGCATATCTCTGTAAACATTTTGAGTAGCCGTCGCACGCTCATAATGAACAAGTGCGTCCTTATCGCGGCTCTTTATGTACTTTTGCATTTCGGCATGGTTCTTGCCTACGCCGGACTCGTTTCCGAGAGACCACATAAATACGCACGCATGGTTCTTATCGCGCTCAAAAAGGCGCTTTGCACGGTCAACATAAACGTCAGTCCAGTCACCGCTGTCCGAAAGAAAGTCCCAGCCGGTCTTATGCGCGTCGATCGTCATTCCGTGGCATTCGATGTCAGCCTCGTCCACAACGAAAAAGCCGTATTCGTCGCAGAGCTGCAAAAATCTCGGATCGTTCGGATAGTGCGACGTTCTTATTGCATTGACGTTGTGGCGCTTTAATATCTTCAGGTCTTCAATAACGTGTTCTATCGGCGTTGTATGACCGAGAACAGGGTGCGAATCGTGACGGTTTACGCCGAGTATCTTGACTTTTTTGCCGTTGAAATATACAACGCTGTCTTTTATCTCTATCTTTTTAAATCCTACTTTGAAAAGTATGACCTCATCGCCGCAGACGGTATAAAGCTCGTAGAGGTACGGTTCTTCGCTTGACCAGAGGTACGGATTTTCGACGGTGATCTCGCTGTCTTTTGAGTATTCGCCCTCAGCAACAGCATCTCCGTCGGGTGAAACAAGCATATATGTAAAATCCGTCTTGCCCTTAAAAAGCGTTTCAAGCTTTATTTTGCCTTCTTCAAAACCGTCCGAAAGAGAAGTCTTTATATATATATCCTTTATGTGCTGTTTTGCGCGTGCGAGAATATATACCTCTCTGAATATTCCCGACATTCTCCACATATCCTGATCTTCGATATAAGATTGCGGACACCACTTTACGACAAGCACCTGAACTGTGTTTTGTCCGGCATGGGCATACTTTGAAATATCAAATTCGCTTACGCAGTGGCTGACGGTTGAAAATCCCGCAAATTCGCCGTTTATCCAGAGATAAAAACAGGAGTCAACGCCCTCAAAATTGATATAAAGCTCTCTTTTTGCAAAGCTTTCGGAAAGATAAAAAGTGCGCGTATAGAGTCCGCAGGGGTTGTCCTCGGGAATATGCGGCGGATCCTTTGGAAAAGGATAGTTTATGTTTGTGTACTGAGGAACGTCGTATCCGCGGTCAAGATACATCTGCCAGTTTGACGGCACTTCGATTTTTTCGGTATTTTCGCCGTCTGTCTGCTTTGTAAAATCGTAATCAATATCGTTAAAGCTCTTAAAATATCTGAAATCCCATTCTCCGCAGAGATTCTTGAAGTACGCGGACTTGTTTCTGTCTCCGTTTCTTGCAAGCTCTGCGCTCTGATAAGGAACAAAATATGCTCTCGGCTCTTCGCAGCCTATGTGCATATTGGAAAGATCTTTGTGTAATGTTTTAAAAAATGCCATTGTATTCCCTCCGTATTTTAATACAATCCTTTGTGGTTATTATAACAATTATACACCGTCAAGTCAATATCAAATACACGCTTTTTTTATCACTGTTTTAAGATTTTTCCGCCGTATATTGACAAGAAAGCTGTTTAAGGTTATACTTAGCGCATAAACGGATTTTTTAAGAAAGACGGTGCAGAAAATGAAGATACTTTCGATCGGCAACAGCTTTTCCCAGGACGCGCAGAGATACTTCAAAGAAGTCTGCAAAAGTTCGGGAATTAAAAACGCACAGTGCATAAATCTGTATATAGGCGGCTGTTCGCTTGAACGCCATTATTTAAACATAAAGGGCGACCTTGCTGCATACAGTTTTGAAATGAACGGCGAAAGCTCGGGACTTTCGGTCTCGGTAAAACAAGCGCTTTTGTGCGGAGGCTGGGACGTGATCACACTTCAGCAGGCAAGCCGTCTGTCGTACAGATACGACACATATGAGCCGTATCTTAAAGAGATCGCGGCATACGTAAGGGAGTTTTGCCCGAAATCAAAGCTTGCGATACATCAGACATGGGGCTATGCCGACGGCACACCGAATCTTGAAAGCACCGGTTTTTCAAGCCACAATGAAATGTTTGAACAGGTCAGAAAAGCATATGAAAAAGCCGCGTCGGACATAAATGCCGACCTTATCATACCCACGGGAGACGCGGTAAAGCTGCTGTGCGGCGAATATCACATGAGAGCGCACCGCGACTTTCACTTATCCTACGGACTCGGAAGATACACCGCATCTCTCGTCTGGCAATACGCGCTTACGGGAGTAAATCCCGATAACAACAGCTTTTGCGGCTTTGACGAACCCGTATCGGACGCTGAGATCTCCGCCGCCAAGGACTGCGCAAAAAGAGCGGTCGAAAACATGAAGAATTCATAAAAACAGCAAAAACTCCGCGCACAGTTTTCAAAAAAGCATAGTTAAAGCTCAGAACGAAATTTATCACTTCGCGCTGAGCTTGTTTTTTTACTGTAAACTTTAATTACGCAATGAGAATCACTTTATAAAAGGCTTTAAGTAATCTGCGCTTGCCTTAAGGCTTGCGAACGGGTTGTTGCCGTCAAGGAAGAATCCGTCCTGCTCCACAACGTAGTGCTTAACGCCGGTTTCTTCGGCAGTCTTTAATATTCTGTTCCATTCAAGGTTGCCGTTTCCGATCTCGGTCATTCTGGGAGTGATTCTGCCGTTTTCGTTTACAACGGTGATGTCCTTGAGGTGAAGAATATCTATTCTGCCTGCAAGCTTTTCGATCCATGCGCATACGTCTGCGCCGCCGGCTGCTACCCAGCAGGTATCGAGAACGAACGAGATAGTATCGGGATTGAATTTCTCATACATAACGTCCATAAGAGTCTTGAAACCGTCTATACGTACAAACTCAAAGTTGTGGTTATGATAAGTAAGTTTAAAGCCGTTCTTCGCATAGATTTCGGAAACCTTGTTGAACTTATCTATAAACTCATTGAGGTTTGCAAGACTTCCTCTTGCTTCGCCGGGCATACCGCCGATACCGACGTTTGTCGTGCCCCACATTCTGTGTATCTCCATGGTCTTTTCGGGATTGTTGATTATCTCGCCGTAGTCGTAGTGTGTGCCGACAATCTTAATGCCGTGCTTTGTCAGGAGCTTTCCGAAAAGCTCTGCGTCAAATGCGTTTCCTGCGGTCTGAGCCTCTGTATAGCCCATCTTTGCAACTCTTTCAAATGCAAAATCCGCCATTTCCGGATCTTTCATGTAGTCTCTTATTGAATAAAGCTGAAGTCCGAGATTTTTAAACATAGCAATTACCTCGCTGAAAAAATATTGTATGGTTATTATAATACCTGCGCGCAATATTTTCAAGTATTAAATCGAAAATAAGGCATATTTTTACAAAATAATTAATAAACGCGAAAAAAGCTCCGCGTGAGCAGAGCTTTAAATTATATTGATTTTAAACTCCCGCGACGGTATCGGCATTTTGTTTTAAAATTCCGACGTATCTTTCGCCAATGCTTTTCGAGATAATCTCATAAGCCTCGGGAAGATTCTGCGGTCTGTCGCCGCCGTGGCAATCCGACGCGATAATATCCGCTTTGCCGTTTTTGATAAAACTCAAAATTTTTCTCTTTTTAAAAAACGATCTTTCCGTAAGCGCCTGCGCGTCTATCTGGATAAGACAGCCGATTTCCTTTAATCTGTCGATGTTTTTCGGACACGAAAGGAAAAATCTATACCTTTCTATATGCGCAATTACCGGAATTACATTATAGTACGAAACAATGCGTTCGATAATGCCGAAATACTTTTCAAAATCGCTTGCTTCGTGCGGTATTTCAAGAAGTATGTATCTGCTGTTTCCGAAACAAAGCCCGGATATGTCGCCGAGATTGAGAAGTATATCCGAAATATTGACTTCGGCAGCCGGAATAATCTTTACGTCTATGTTTTTCTTTTCAAGCTCCGTTTCAAGCTCCGCAATACGTCTTTTGCGCCTGTCCGCAAATTCCTCATACGGCATACGCGACGAATAGTAGTGGGAGGTCGAAACAATAACGCCTATTCCCTTATCCGTGCAGCTTTTTACAAGCTCCGCGCTCTCATCGAGACTCTGAGGTCCGTCGTCAAACCTCGGCAGGATATGTGCGTGAATATCCGTCATTTTGTTTTTGTGCCGGTGTAATCGAATTCGATATTATCCGGCAGAGTCTTATATTTGTATTTATAGCTGTAATCGCCGTTCTTTCCGTACTTAGACTTGGTTTTCGGAACGCGGTTAAGCACAATACCGAGAATGTTCGCGCCGGCAAATTTAAGCGACGCAACGGTCTGATTTATATCCGGGTATCTTGTAATATTGTGCGAGGCAACAACGACAACACCGTCGGCAAGCTTTGAAATTGCAAGCGCGTCGGTAACGACATTGATAGGCGGAGAGTCTATGATTATAAAATCAAAGGATTCGCTGAGCTTTTCAAGCATATATGTCATGCTGCGTGAGGAAAGAAGCTCTGACGGATTGGGCGGCAGAACGCCGGAGGTTATTACGTGAAGCGTCGGTATTTCGGGAACGCTCATAATACAGTCGTCAAGCTTGCTCATGCCGAGCAGCGCGTTTGTAAGACCTACTCTGCTTTCAAAGCCGAAATAACGGTGGATCGTAGGCTTTCTGAGGTCTGCATCTATAAGCAGAACGCGCAGATTTGTCTGCGCAAGAGTGATTGCCGTGTTTACGCAGGTAGTAGTCTTTCCCTCGCCGGGTTTCGAACTTGAAAACAGCACCTTTCTGCAGCCGGATTCGTTTGACGGCAGCGAGAAAAGTATATTTGTTCTTAAAGATTTATACGATTCAACCAAACTGAAGTTTTGATTGTCAAGTACGGAAATGCACTTTCCGAGACCGACTTTTGCGTCTTTATTCTTATTATTCATAAAAGTACAATCTCCTTAACATCATGAGCGGCGTGCTTTGCCGTTATTTTTTACTTCTATCGGATCGTCGCGCTGCTGGTTTTCCGCATAGAAAACATCGGGAATGGTTCCGATAACGGGCAGACCGCAGGCTTCGGAAAGGCTCTTTTCGTCCTTTACTCTCGTATCTGCGCTGTCAAGGACAAATGCCGCGCCGAACATTACCGCAGCGCCGAAAATAATTCCGACAAGCGTATAAAGCATTGTTCTGTTGTTAATAGCGCCGTTCGACGGATATGCGTTGTCGATTATACTTATAATTCCCGAGCCGGGCGCAACGCTCTCTATATAGTCCATCATGACGGTCTCTATGCACCGTTCTACTTTCATTGCGTCGGACGCGTCGTCGCACACAACGTCAATACTGAACACCGCAAGCTCCTCTTTGGGAGTATAGGTTATCATCTTTCTGAGCTGCTTTGCGGTATAGCGCTTATCGGGAGTTCCGATGTCCTTTAGCTTTATGAGCTTATCGAGAGAATCGCCGTCCCTTGTGTTTCCGCCGAGATAGAACGCAACCTCTTTTGCAAAATTGTTCGTATCGAGAATCTCTATGTAGTTTGAAACAACCATCTGAGAAAGCGCAATGCCTCTCTGCTCTCCGATAAGCGTGTCGGAGCTTGACTGTTCGACAGACTGTCTGCTTGCCTGAACATAGCATTTCGTCGTAGCCTTATACATAGGGGTCACACAGAATTTTCCGTAATAGAATGCGCACGCTCCTGCCGCGACCATGCCTATAATAAGCAGCCACCACCATTTGAGCGCGACTTTAAGCAGATCCGTAAGCGTAAGTTCTTGCTTTTCCATTATTTTACCGTCCCTTATTTAAATCTTGCTTTTTATAACACTGATTAATTATAACACATTGCAAAGTACAATGCAATAGTTATTTTTCATAAAAAGCAGGCGTGTTTTCATTTTTTATCGTAAAATCGGTACAGTACCGTGTTTTCCGTCAAAGTTTATTCAAAACCCTTCTGTTCAAGCGCCGCGGCAATTCTGTCTGCGTTTTTCTCAGCCGAAAATCCGGTGCATTCGACGGTAATATCCGCGTATTTTCTGTAAAACGGAGTACGGTAGTTGTAAATGTCAAGCAGAGTTTCGTTGTTTTCCGCGGCAATTCCGCGAGTGCCTCTGTTGTTTACGCGCTTGTTTATCTCGGTATACGGCGCATAGATGTATACGCAGATACCGTTCTGCTTTAAGTGCGCCATGGAATCCTCGCGCAGTACGGCGCTGCCGCCCGTTGCAATTACGCGCGGAGTGCTCATGTCAAGAGAGAGTATCGCAAGCCTTTCTTCTTCAAGAAGCCCCGAAACGCCCTTTTTCTCAAGCGTTTCGTACAGCAGCTCGCCGGTTCTGTTCTGAATTACTATGTCGGTATCGAGAAAATCGAGTCCCAGCCTTTTCGCAAGCAGCACGCCGAGAGTGCTTTTTCCGCAGCCCGGCATACCTATAAGAATAATGCTTTTTTTCATGTTTTCACCGTCTGTATTTTTTTGCTTTATATGTTTCAGATGTTGTGCTTTTTCGCGTGCATACGCGCCGCAGTAAGCGTGTTTTTCATTAGCATGGTAATCGTCATGGGGCCTACGCCTCCGGGAACGGGAGTAATATACGAAGCTTTTTGCGCGCAGGATTCAAAATCGGCGTCTCCGCAGAGTTTTCCGTTCTCGTCTCTGTCCATTCCGACGTCAATTACGACGGCTCCCTCTTTTATCATATCGCCTTTTAAGAACTTAGGTTTTCCTACCGCAACAACCACAATATCCGCGCGTTTTGTGTGCTGCGCAAGATCTGCCGTTTTTGAATGGCACACCGTAACGGTACCGTTTGCGTGCAGAAGCAGCATTGCCATGGGCTTGCCTACGATATTGCTTCTGCCTATAACCACGCAGTCCTTGCCGGATATGCCGATCTTATACTGATCCATAAGTTCCATGATGCCTGCCGGCGTGCAGGGCAGAAAGCTGTATTCGCCTATCATTATTCTTCCGACGTTTTCGGGGTGGAACGCGTCAACGTCCTTTTCGGGAGAAATGTTGTTGACTATAAGAGCCTCGTCAAGGTGTTTCGGCAGCGGCGACTGAACAAGTATTCCGTGAATTAGGTTGTTGTGGTTCAGGGAATGTACAAGGTCTAGCAGCGCTCTTTCCGTCGTATCTTCGGGAAGTTCGTAGACCTCGGAATAAAATCCGACTTCTTCGCAGGCTTTTGCCTTGTTTCTTACGTAAATTTTCGACGCCGGATCTTCGCCTACGATAATAACCGCGAGTCCCGGCTTTATTCCCGTGCTTTTTTCAAATTCTTCGCTGTCTGTCTTTATCTGCGCGCGCACTTTCGCGCTTACCGCTTTTCCGTCAATTATTTCTGCCATAAATTTCACTCCAAATAAATCAAAAATATAATTTACATTTTAACAAAAGTATTATATAATAGTATAATGTAAAATTTAAGTCTTTGCAACAGTATAAATGTTAAAAACACGGAGAAACAATGAAAAAACCGCTTTTACTTGCTCCCTGCGGAAGTTTTGAGGCACTGAACGCCGCGATAAGCGCCGGTGCGGACGAGGTATACTTCGGCTCTCACAGCTTCAACGCAAGATACGGCGCAAAAAACTTTGACAATGATGAAATGAGATCGGCTCTCGACCTGTGCCGCATACACGGGGTAAAGTCCAACATAACCGTAAATACCTGTCTTACCGACAGAGAGTTAAAGGACGCGCTGAATCTTGTTTACAACGCTTTGTGCATGGGTGCGGACTGCTTTATAGTGCAGGATCTCGGGCTTGCCTCGGCAATAAAGCGCACAATGCCCGAAACCGTTCTTCACGCAAGCACGCAATGCGCCTGCCACAGCCTTGAGGGTGCAAAAAAGCTGCGCGAACTCGGTTTTGACAGAGTAGTGTTGGCGCGCGAAATGAGCTTTGAGGATATAAAGAGTATAAGCGACGCCGGAATAGAGACTGAAATATTCGTACACGGCGCGCTGTGCGTGTGTCATTCGGGTATGTGCCTTATGAGCTCTGTAATCGGCAAAAGGAGCGGAAACCGCGGTATGTGCGCACAGCCATGCAGACTTCCGTATACTCTTTCGGGCGCAAAAAACGCGTATCCGCTGAGTTTAAAGGATATGTCGCTCTCGAAAGACATAGACAAGGTGTTAAGCAGCGGCGCGGCGTCGCTTAAAATAGAGGGCAGAAGAAAATCCCCCGAATACGTCTACGGCGTTACAAGCATATGGAGAAAGCTCATAGACGAGGGCAAAAACGCGTCGGAGAAAGAATATGAGCGCCTTTGCGGACTGTTTTCGCGCGGAGGATTTACGGATTCGTACTTCACCTCGCATTATCTCTCTGACAACAGAAATATGTACGGCGTGAGAAGCGAGGACGACAAGCAGAGCACGTCGCGGCTTTTGAACGGGTCGGACAAGGCGTTTCCCGAACGCAAAAGAGAAATAAGCCTTGAATGTACGGCAAAACCCGACGAACCTCTAAAAGTTTGCGCGTCGTGCGGAAATGTAAGCGTAAATCACGTTTCGGACTTTATCTGCGGCAGGGCGAAAAGCGCGCCCGTCACAAAAGACGAGATAGCCTTAAATCTTTCAAAGCTCGGTTCGACGCCGTTTTCGGCTCACGAAATCAGGGTAAACACAAACGGCGATGTTTTTCTTCCGAAATCCGCGCTCAATGCCGCAAGAAGAAGCGCTGCGGACGCACTTTACGCAGCTCTCACTGAACCGAAACACATATCAACGCCGGAAGATGACGGCTTTTCAGACTGTATTGCAAGAAAAAAAGTCTCACAGCCCGAAATTCACATATCTTTTGTAAATCTTTCGGATATTTCCGAAATAAGCGCATATAAAAATGTAAAGTACGTTTCCCTGCCGCTTGAATTTTTTGAGGATCCCGACGTCGGAGTGCTTGAAAAAATAAAGTCATGCGGCGCAATAACGGGCGTAAGACTTCCGAGAGTTATATTCAATACGGAATATGACGGCTGTCTGCGTGCGCTCGAAAAAGCTGCGGGGCTTGGCGCGAAATATGCGCTTGTATCGAACATCGGTCATGCTGACATGGCGAAAAAGGTAGGTCTTTCTCTTTTCGGAGGAATAGGTCTTAACGTATTCAACAGCCGAAATGTAAGCGTACTCGAAAGTCTCGGATTTGATACTGTAACCCTCTCGCCCGAACTCAACAGCGCACAGATGCGCGACATAAAAACAAACGGGAAAATAAAGCTCTGCGCCTTTGCAAAAGGCAGACTGCCTCTCATGACGCTTGAAAGCTGCATTGTCCGCGCAAACGGAAAGTGCGAACATAAAAACAGCACCGGCTGCGCACTTCTTACCGACAGAAAAGGCTACAAATTCCCCGTATACGGAGAAAAGCGTTTCTGCGGCAGCGGTTATCCGTGCAGAAACATAATATACAACTCGGTAAGCGCCGATATTCTTTCAAAAAAAGACGAGATAAGCAAAATAAACGCCGATATTCTCACCGTAATAATTTAAGTACACGGAGTAAACATGAAAATAGGAAATCTGACGTTAAAAACAAATGTTTTCTGCGCACCCATGGCAGGAGTGACCGACGCGCCGTTCAGACTTGTCTGCCGCAAATATTTTTCGGGCGCGTGCGTTACCGAAATGGTGTCGGCAAAAGCTGTCTGCTTCTGCGACAAAAAGACAAAGACTCTTGCGGCGTTTTCAAAAGAGGAGCGCCCCATCGGCATTCAGATCTTCGGCAGCGAACCCGAAATAATGGCAAAAGCCGCAGCAATTCTGTACGGCGAATTCGCCCCCGATTTTATAGACATAAACATGGGCTGTCCCGCACCCAAAATCGTAAACAACGGCGAGGGCAGCGCGCTTATGAAAGATCCTGCACTTGCCGGAAAAATCGTATATGCCGTAAAGTCCGCAATAGGACAAGTGCCGCTTACCGTAAAAATGCGCTTGGGCTTTGACAAGGCTCACATAACCGCGCCGGAACTTGCAAAAGTGTGCGAAAGCAGCGGCGCCGACGCTCTGTTTATCCACGGCAGAACCAGGGAACAGATGTATATGCCGTCCGCGGAATATAACGTCATAAGTGAAATCAAAAGCAAGTCGCATATTCCGATTATCGCAAACGGGGACATATGCTGCCCGGACGACGCTTTGCGCGTACTCGAATACACAGGCTGCGACGGAGTAATGATAGGCAGAGCCTCTTTGGGAAACCCGTATGTTCTTGCAGACACCGAGAGGGTTTTATCGGGACTGCAGCCGCTTAAAATAACGCCCGAACAGAAATGCCGCGACATGAAAGAGCATATGCACCTTTTAATATCGCAGAAAGGCGAATACGTCGGCGTAAGAGAGGCGCGAAAGCACATTGCATGGTACATAAAAGGCTATCCCGGCTCTGCCGAACTGCGAAACCGCGCAAACTGCGCCCGAACCGTGTCGGAGATAGACGGTATAATCGACTGTGTCCTTCTCTGCTTTAAATCGGCTTTCAATCAAGGCGCAATAAATCCGTAAAAACCTAAATTAATACAAACAGAGGTAAAGATCAATGCAGCAGACTGCACAACAGCAAACCTTACAGCAACAGCCGAAAAAACACCGTTCGGCAATACTCGATTTTCTTATAATGAATGCAGGAGTATTGCTCTTAACCGTCGGCGTATACTTTTTCAAAATTCCGAACGGCTTTTCAACCGGCGGAGTCAGCGGTATCGGTACCGTAATAGGCAAAATTTCTCGCTTTACCCCCGCAACGCTGATCATGACAATAAACATCGCGCTGCTTTTTATCGGATTTATCTTTCTCGGACGCATGACGGGAATCAAGACCGTATACTGCAGTCTTATGTTCTCCGCCGAAACGTGGCTTTTTGAAAGATTTGTGCCTATGTCAAGTCCCATGTCCGACCAGCCGTTTCTTGAGCTTGTATATGCGATTCTTCTCACATCAATAGGCTCTGCCATGATGTTCAACTGCGGCGCGTCATCGGGAGGAACCGACATAATCGCGCTTATACTCAAAAAATACACCAGTCTTGACGTCGGAAAAGCGCTTTTATGCACCGATTTTCTTATTGCGGCGTCCTCGTTCTTTGTTTTCGGCATAACGACGGGACTTTTCTCACTTCTCGGTCTTTTCGCAAAGGCGTTTCTCGTTGACAGCGTTCTCGAAAACTTAAACAGCTACAAATACTTTATAGTTATTACTTCGGAGCATGAAAAAATAGCAGATTACATAATCAAAACCCTGCACCACGGCGCAACGGTACACGTAGCACAGGGTGAATACACGCACGGCAGCAAATTCATGATTCACACCGTGTGCACACGTCTTGAGGCAATAAAACTGCGCGCATGGATCAAAAACACCGATCCCCATGCCTTTACCATAATCACCACAAGCAGCGAAATTATAGGCAGAGGATTCAGAGCAGTATAAAAGAAAATATGTAAAAAAAGGAGAGATTTTTATGAATTTGAAAACAGAACAGCTATGGGACTTCATCTGGGACAGCTTTTTCTGCGATAAAACAAATCTTATCTACGATTTCAGAATTCATAACGGCAAAAACGGCTGCACCGACGACCTCCCCACGCCTTACGAGATTTCAAAGTCCTTTCCAAATCCGTCGGGGTACGGCACGGGCATGGAGGATTCCGTACTCAACGGAGGAGCTTTTCTTGAGGCGGTTATTGCCAAATACGAGGTGACGCATGACGAAAGTCTGCGCGAACAATGCCAAAAGCTAGTAAAAGGACTTTTGCTCTGCTCGTCCGTTTCGTGCGAAAAAGGATTTGTTGCAAGGAGCGTACTTCCGACGGACTGCAAGAGCTACTATATAAATTCCTCGCGCGATCAGTACACTCACTGGATATACGGCTTGTACAGAGCATATTTTTCGGACCTTTGCACCGACGAATTAAGATCCGAAATAAAACTGAGAATGAAAGAGGTTGCGTCTAAATTTGAGCGCGACATAATACCGCAGAACAACTACACAATTATCCGTGCGGACGGAACGCTCTCAGAAACCAATCAGATGTGGGGAAAGGAGATACTTCCCCACGAGGCTCTGAGACTGCCGATGTTCTATCTTGCAGCATACAAGGTCACGGGTGAGCAAAAGTGGTACGAATTATACAGAAAATATGTATACGACGCCATTGAAATTTCAAAAAGGCTCAAACCCGGTGCCTGCGCGGCATATGCATATCTTCAAATGCAGTATTCGCAGCGTCTTATTTACGAGGCGGACGACGACATTGCGGTAAAGAACATCATGAAAGAACTTATGTACATGACTTTCGACTGCGTGAAAGACGTAGCACCAAACCATGCAAAGGGACAGCCTGCGCCGGAATACGCCAAAAAGCTCTGTGCAAAGAATACACCGTGGAGAACACGAAAGCTTACATACACTTACGAAGAGCCGAAAAACGGATATTTCTGGTGCAATCCCGGACTTGATCCCGATTTTAAAAATGAGGCGTTCTACCCTATTCGCGAAGTCGGCGAATGTCTTATCGTTGCGGCACTCTGCCCTGACAGGCTTCCCGACAATGATCAGATTGACGCCTTGAAAAACATGATTCTCGCCGTCGATCCTCAAAACCACTATTCAAGCGCGCCGTTACTCATGCTTGACGCTTACTGGCTTATAAGGAAACTCGGCATCACTCTTTAATTTTCCTCAATTTTACAGACAAAAAATCACTCCGGATCAATTACGAAACGGAGTGAAATTTTTTATGCTTTTGTTTGCGTCCGACTTCGGATTAACCTACTATACCGGAACGTTCGATACCTTCAACAAGCGATCTCTGAGCGAACAAGAAGATAATGAACAGCGGCAGAATTACTAAAAGTCCGCAGGTGTTTGTTATCGCCGATTCCCAAAGTGTGCTTGCCGCAAAATCTACCTTTAAGCTTGTGGGCACCTTTACGATGTTGGTGAGCATTACTTCGCCGCTTGTCGTAAAGAAGGGAGATGCGGTATAGAATGTATCTGTCCACTGCCATGAGAATGCGAACATAAAGATTGTTGTCATCATCTGGGTTGACAGAGGAAGAATTATCTGGAAGAACGTCTTGAACACGCCTGTACCGTCTATGTACGCGGCTTCTTCGAGTTCGTCCGGAACGCCCTTATAGAACTGTCTGAAAATGAAGATATACAGACCGTTCTTGAATGCAAGTCCCGTAATCGAGAGCAGGTACAGCGGAAATTCCGTGTTGATCAGGTTTATCTGATGTCCCGTAAGAAGTTTGAATATGCCGAGCACATCAAAATATCTGAACTTCATGAACATTGCAAGAAGCAGTGTATCATGCGGAATAAGCATTGTAAGAATTACGCAGAAGAACAGAATGTTTCTGCCTTTGAATTTGAACTTTGCAAAACCGTATCCGATTATAGCGCAGATAAGCGTCTGGAACAGTGCGCAGAGTACCGAAATTCTTGCGGTGTTGAAAAGTGCAAGAAAATACTTGTTCTCAAGTATGATAAACTTCCACTGGTCAAGGGTGGGATGTCTCGGGATAAGCTTAACCGTAACGTCCACAAAGTCCTCCTGGCTCATGAACGAAGCCATGATCTTTGTAAAGAACGGGTAAAGTATGATGTACGAGATACCTATAAGCAGAACGAATCTGAAAATCTTATATATTATTTCTCCGACAAAGCTTGCGGAAAAGACCTTGAGCTTTAATCTTTCAGCCTTGCCGACCTTGCCGTCAAAATCGATTTTCATATCCTTGCGCGAAAGCGGCTTTTTTGTATTTGAATTATTCATGTCTGCACCCTCCTTCATTAATCACGTCTCTGATAGAATACGAACGCCGAAATAATTGCGGTGACAAGACCTATCAGAACAAGAACTATGAGGAAGTACAGCCATGACATCGCGGAACTGAGTTCTCGCGGATGCGGTGTTGTTCCTTCGTAAACCGTGCTTATATAAGTCATAACAGCATTTGATTCCGAAGTAAACGAGTCGATAACCGTATAAATCGTATTAACGAGTATCATCGGGCTTATCATCGGGAATGTTATCTTCCAGAAAGTTTCCCATCCGGAAGCGCCGTCCATCTTACAGGACTCGTAGATTGCGGGAGATATTGATTGAAGACCTGCAAGGAATATAAGCATCTGAACGCCGGAACGGTTTACTATGTTGAAGATGTTATTTACAACGTTTACAACATAATCAACAAGTTCAGTACCTACTACCATGTTGCCGAGCAGGTTTGTGATGTCCACTGCGTTTACTATATCGCCCGCATTCTGACCGGCACCCGTATCGATCGAACCGCTGCTCATATAAGTCATTGCGGCATTGCTCTGGTCGATAGAGTCTATAAGACCGGTTGTAAGTATAACGGGGATAAAGAATATTGCTCTGAACACTGCTCTTCCGAACATCTTCTGATTGAGTATGATCGCCATGAACAGCGAGAATATTACTATTGCGGGAACATCAAGTACAAGCTGTTTTAAGCTTGATGTGAGGATTCTCAAATAGCTTGCGTCGGAGAACAGCGCCTCATTGTAGTTGTAAAATCCTACGTGTGTAAGCGTATATCCGCCGGTTCTGAGAATTGTGATCTCACTGAAGCTGAATTCAATGGATCTGTAAAGCATCGGGAGATAAAGTACCACAAAACCTATTACAAAGGGCAGTACGAATATCCAGCCGGCTCTTGCCTTTTTCTTGTCAAGCGACGCAGGCTTTTTCTTTGCCGCGGGCTTTGATGCTGCTACTGTTTTATTCATTTGCTGAACACCCCTTTCCTTATCTGACTATGAAGCTCATGGCTTCAACAGTCGTTCCGTCGTCAAGTTCAACGTCGTGGGTGTTGTAGTTCAGAATAAACTCCGTGCCGTTGTCATATGCGACTCTTACCAATCTTGTACCGAGATATTCATGCTCGGAAATAAACGAATACTTGACCTTCTTCATTGCAGCATTGAATGTATTGTAGGTATCTATCATATCCTGTTTCCAGTTATCGTATCTGATAGCGTAATACTTGCTGAATTCGGGGAAGGTTTTAAGTTCGGAGGTGTTGTCCTTTGAAACAATGTAGTAGAGGTTTGCGCCGTTTTCAATAGCCTTGAGAACGCTGTATTCATAGTCGCCGTCGAGGTTGATCGCGGTACCTGCAAACTCTGTCGAACCGTGGAGCACCATGCCCATAAACGGAACAGACATACTGGTGTTTATGTTCTGGCTGCTGTCAAGCGGAACATTGAGAATATGATCGGCATACTTAAGTGCGTATGCGTTACCGCCGTCGATCATAATCTTGCCGGTATTGTTATCGAGAGTTTCAAGGAAGTCCTGAATTACCTCTTTTGAATCCTCGCGGTTAAGCATTAAATCTTCATTGTGGTCGGAGTTCAGGTCATATCCGAGAGATGCTACCGAAATTGTATCTCCGTCGAGTTCGCTGTACTTCTTTTCTATCTTATTATAGAATCTTTCCATTGCATTCGGAGAGATAATAAGGTTTCCGTCCTCCTCAAAGCCCTGATAAAGCGCATTGTAAATACGGTGTGCGGCGCTTCTGTTATCAATGGTCTTTACTGAGTCTCTCTTATATTTGAATCCGTCGAATGCCGAGAAGTAACCGACATACGTAAATTCTATATCGGGATAAATTCCGACGTTGTTCTCTTTAGCATATGCGATAAGCTCTTTAAGGCCTTTTTTGCCGCCGAGTGCGCCGACGACTTTAAGCTTTGACGGTGCAGTTTTCTGCAGACCGCCGTTATACCAGCCCGTAAGTCTTACATCGATGTTTCCGACGCCCTCAGACTTGAGTTCCTCTACCATATCCTTTGTCTGTTCAAAGGTGGTAAGCGGAGACTGGATATTTAGCGGGAATCCGGCAATCTTCTGCTGGGTCTTTATCGTGCCGAAGTTTTCGATATAAAGCGGAACGTCGTCGGTAGGCTCTTCATCGGGATTTATGGGCGTAAGAACGCCGGTATTGGTAAGATAATTTCTTATCTCAGCTGCCATATCGGTGTAATCGGCACCCTCTTTGCAGATCGGGAAAATTCTTAAAGTATAGTTTCCGGTATAGCGTCTGTCGCTGTAAATGGTGTAGGTTGCGCTGCCTGTCGATGAAATTCCGGTAAGCGCGTAAGTATCGGACGGCTTGGGATAGAACGTCGGGTATACCGAGCTGAACTTATGAACCGAACCGCCGTGGTCAGCCGATATATCAGCCATTGCGTCGCCTTCTTCAAGATATGCGACAAAGCCCTTTGTCAAAACGGGAAGCTCTGCGGTCTGTTCATCTGAAGTATTTTCATCAGCGGCATTTTCTTCAGCAGGAGTTTCTGCGTTTTCGGTGCCGTCAGCCGCATCTGTTTCGTTAGCAGTCTCATCGGCGTTTTCTGCGGTCTGCTCTGAGTCTTTGTTTTCATCGGCAGCGGCAGTTTCGGCTGATGCGTCTGCATTTTCTGCATTTTCTGCATTTTCTGCATTTTCGTCAACCTCGGGTTCAGGGATCCATTCAACCTGCGGCTGATTTTCGATAATACCGAATGCCGGGATTCTCATGGTCTCCTGGGTATAACCTGAAATTGTGTGGAATGAGTAATCTCTGCCGTAAAGCTTGCCCGAAAGGGTGAACGCACGGTCTTTGATGTCCTCAAAACGAGTGATTGTGCCGGAACCGTCGGGAACAAACGTAAATCCTGTGTTATCGTTGCAGCCTGCGCCGAAATACGGTAAGAACTTTACGCTTTCAAGACGGTAGTTTGACGAATCGTACTTGATACTGCTTGCGGGCATTCTTATCTGAATACCGTTTTCGTCAAGCGAATACTCGATTGCGAATCTGAAAAGTGCGGGAGCTGCGGACGTATCAACGTATTCGATAAGCTCGTAGTCCTCAGCCATTTTTTCATACGAATAATTCGTGTTGTTCTCGATATAGCTTGCGAGAAGTTCAAGCTCACGGTTGGAAACACCGGGGTCAAGCACGTAAATTGCATACTTTTCGGTTATAGGCCACTTTACCTTCATTGACGTACGCATACTCTCGGTAAGCGTCGGATCCGAAATGTCCTGGAGTGTGTAGTAAGCCGAAAGCATTTTGAATTCTCTTGAAGTTTTATCTTCAAAGGGTTCGAGAATGTTCTGCTCAAAGCTGTTCTTCTCTATCTGACGCGGAACAAGGTATTTTGCCTGCTCCTTACCGAGAGTATACTCGGTACGCAGACCGGTTCTCGTCTTGTTCATCTTGATCTGTCCGTTTACTGCGGCGTCGGAATAGCTGTTGAAGTTTACCTTCGTGCCGGAGGAATCGGAGTAGGTTAAGATAATCTGCGAAAGAAGGTTAGCCTTGACTGCCTCGGAGGACTGTGAAGTCGATGCGTTGTAAGGGTTTGTCAGAAGGATCTGACCGGTAGCCTTGACCTTTATGCCGACTTCGCCGGTTTCGGCAAGACCCCATACCTCGTACTTATCGTCCTCAAAGTACTTGGTCATTGTCGAGAGCTTGTGTTCTTCATTTACATATTCTTCTGTAAGATAATCGCGGGAAAGCTGGAACTCATCATCCGATTCGGCAGCCGTTACCGTAATAGACGGTGCAAACGCCGATACGATCATAAGAAGCGAAAGTATGTAACATAAGGTATTCTTTAATTTCATTTTAATTACTCCTTTCATCTCTTACATTCGGTACGAAAGCTCGATAACGATACTGTATATAAAGGACACTATCTTTCCGAGCAAGCTTGAGAACAGAACTGCTATGAACATGATGAACGCCATTCCTACGATTGAAGCAAGCGTTGTAAGCAGGTTCTTAAACAGCGAATAGTCGTGAATTACCATCATACCGAAGAACAGCAGGAATCCTACCCATGCATAAGCAACGCCCATTGCAAGGGAAAGTATGGATGCCTCGTTCAGAGTTACTACATTTGAAAGAAGCGTTGTGATTACAAAGAATGCCGGAAGCGGGAACAGAGAGTAGCAGGTTGCGATGTAAATATCGCGCATACTTCCTTCGCCGTCGAACAGCGTTGTCAGACACCAGTTAGCGATAACCCAGAGGAATACCGGAAGCAGTATCGAAACGATCATCATAAGCGGCTGAACTACCGTCGGGTGAGGATCAAGTATATAAGCCTTGCCTATAACGCTGTACATATATGTAACGATTACAAGTGCGAGAATAAAGGTTGCGCCCTTAGTTGAGGCTCTGTACTCATGCTTGATGTCCCAGTAACCGTCGAACGGGTGGCACATAGAATAGAAACCGTACATAAACTCTTCCTTAAGCGAACGCTTCTTTCTGAGTTTAAGACCTGCGTCGTTGACTTTCTTTGCATACTTAAATATCTTCGAGAGAATTACGAAGAAGAGTACAACAACTACCGGAACAACATATGCGAACTTTTCGATCCACTGTTTTCTTACCTGCTGATAAGCGTCGGAATAGTTTGTGGTATCGTAAGCGTGTTCAAAGTAGTCCATTGCCTCTTTGTAATGTCCCTGACGGGAAAGGCTCTTGCCTATGCCGATATAGGACATATCGAAGTTGGAGTTTCTCTGAAGAATATCGTTCCAGTCGTTTGCGGCAAGGTCAAAGTTTCTGTCGCGCTGATTTTTAAGAGCCTTTACAAGCACATCGCCGTACTCTGTTCTCTTATAAACCGTTACGGTATCGTTTTCCTTGTCGAGTATCATGAGGTAGTTGAAGGCGTTTTCCTCGTCTCTGTTATCGTAAGCGTAGTCGATAGCCTGAATACCGGTGATATTACCGAGCTGGCTTCCCTTATCGCCGAACGCAAACAAGAGGTTTCCGTCCTCATCGTATGTAAATACCTTTTCACGCTTTGAGTCGATAAGCGACCATGTGCCTTCCGGTCCGAGTGCAACGTCGGTAACCGTGGAAGTACCGGTGATGGAATAATCGGGAGTTATTGCAATATTTACATTGATTTCACCTGCCGGAGGATAGAAGCCCGAACGCTTCATTACGTCTTCGCCGTTAGGGTTGAGCATCTTTACCGGAGCATAATCGCTCTCAGTGCTCTTGGCGTTTATCGCCTTTAACATATCGTCCTCGGAGATCGAGGCGGTGGAGGCGAATATAAAGCCCTTTTCGTTGATGTTGAGATTATTGAACTCGGTAGATACGTTCTTGGTGGACTTATTCTTCTGTTCTGCGGTCTGGAAACGTCTCCAGATCATATCCATAAGAGTAAGCGACTGAGACTGAGTACCGATAAAGCCTGCGAACTCACCGTCGCTGTTCAGCGAGATGATACCCTGATAGGTTGTCGAAGATACAACGTAGGTATATCCGGAAGAACTTACCGCAACGGCAATCGGCTTATAGATGTGGTCGTCCGGGAATACTTCGCTTTCGGGCTCGGCTATAATTCTTATAAAATCGCCCTCTGCGTATTCGGTATTGCCTTCGGTTGCGAACACGAGAATTCTGTTGTTATCGGTATCGCACACATAAAGCTCGGTATCGGTTGCGTAAAGTCCGCGGGGAGACGAGATCGAATCCGGAACACCCCAGTCGTTTACGAAATCCTTGAGTTCGTATGCGAAATCGAAAGTATTTGTTTCTTCATTGAATTTTACTGCAATGACTCTTGCGTTATCTCCGTCGGAGATGTACATCATTCTGTCCCAGCAGAAGGTCTTGACGCCGTTGTACATATATGTGGAACGTCCCGTACACATATCGTAAGGATTTGCGATAGGCGTTTCAAGTCCGAGCGTCTGTGAACTGATAACTTCGTACGGAACATATGCGTGAGGTGACTCTACGTAATTTCCGTCTATGTCGTAAGTGTAAGTCGAATAAGGTATAATTGCCTGTGCGGGAATTGCACTGAGTACAGTTACAAGACAAACCGCGAGGAGAAGTATACGCTTTAAACCTTTGAAATTCATCTTTGTTCTCCTCCCTTAGTCTTTCATACCGGAACTTGCCATTGTTTCAATGATGTTGCTCTGTGTTACGACGAATACCGCGATAGGAACGAGCATCATGATAACCGTGGAAGCTGCCGCAGCACCGGAACGTACTATACCGCCGGCAAGTATCTGCTGAATTGCGTAGTTGAAGGTTTTAAGCTGTTCGCTGTATATATATATTGAAGTACCGCTGTTCCAGAGTCCCTGGAAGGAGTAAACTATAAGTGTCAGCCATGCAGGCTTAACCATAGGCATTACTATCTTCATATATATTGTCCATTCCTTTGCGCCGTCAAGTCTTGCGGACTCAAGCACGGAGTCGGGAACGGTGGTTTCCATGAACTGTCTCATGAGGTAGAAACCGAGGGTATATCCGAACGCGGGGATTATAAGCGACCAGTATGTATCTATCCAGCCGAAAGCACTCATTATAATGAAGTTTGAAAGTGCGGAAACAGTGGAGTTGAACATCAGCGAGTAGTAAACAAGCTGGAACATTCCCTTTCTGCCGGGGAAGTTTATCTTGGTCATTGCGTAAGCCGCCATGGACGCGAGAATCAGGTGTCCGAGAGTACCGGCAACCGAAACGAACGCGGTGTTAAACACGTATCTTGAGAACGGAACCCACGACTCGCTCATGAGTCTGAACAGTTCGGAGAAGTTATCAAGGCTCGGGTTGCGCACGAAGAATCTCGGCGGGAACATCCACAGTTCGTCAAGAGGCTTTAACGACTGGGAGATCGCATATACCATAGGCAGGAACATGAATGCGCCGAACACGATTAACAGTATGTTTATTCCGAGGTCACCGCCGAAAGAACGGTTAAATGAACGTCTTTTGATCTTTGGAATTTTCATTATCATTTACCTACCTTCGACAGTAATTTATTTACAAGCAGGTTAGCTCCTATCATTATCGCAAACAGTATAGTCGCAATAGCTGAAGCATATCCTACCTCCCAACGCTGATTTCCGTAGTCCTCAAGGTGGTGCATGATAGTGTGTGCGCAATAGTCAACCGACGGGAAACCGCACAGTGCCGTAACAACAGCACCGAAACCGAACGAACCGGTAATTGACATGATTGCCGCGAACATCATCTGGTTTTTCATAACCGGAAGAGTTACATACCAAAGCTCCTGCCATCTGTTCTTAACGCCGTCAACGCTTGCTGCTTCGTAGAGCGACTTATCGACGACCTGGAAGCCCGCGATAAACGAAAGGAACGATGTACCGAGTGAAGTCCAGAGTGCAACCATAATAACAAGAGTCATGATGTAGTCGGTGTCCTGGAACCAGAGTATCGGAGAGTTGATAATGCCGAGTTTCATGAGAGTACCGTTGACCCAGCCGTACTGGTCGCTGGAGAACAGCGTCTGCCAGATGAGGTAGACCTGACCGGAGATACTCGGCGCGTAGAATATAAGGGTTACAACGGCTCTGATCTTAGGTGTAAGCTCGTTGATGAACCATGCGAACATAAGACAGAGCAAGTACGAAACAGGACCGGTCATTGTCGCAAAAATAAGGGTATTCTTGCAGGCAAGAAGGAAGATGTCGTCATCGAGAAGCAGTCTTATGTAGTTATCCGCGCCGATAAAGATGGGCATTTCAAGCATATTGAACTGTGTGAGGCTGAGAAGCAGCGACACAAATACGGGTATAATCGTAAAAGTAAAGAAAACCAGGTAATACGGCGCTACCATAAGGTAACCGACCTTGTTGACCTTCATTTCGCGCAGCGTCCATTCCCATTTTGTCATATCTTTTCTGAGCTTGGGAGCGGACTGCGGTTTGGAAACAGTCTTTTCTGACATTTATTTCACTCCTTGAATAATTTAGTACGGTTATCAGTCAATCTCAATACCTTTTGCGGCAAGTTCTTCCTTATATTTATCTATTGTAAGGAAGCCGTACTCGTCACGCTTTCTGGTAAGCTCGTTATTTATGTCGTCAACATATCCGAGCATTGCTTCGGAAGGCACTTCATCGTCATTGATTACAGCATAGAACGCAAAGTTCGTGTATCTAGCAACGATGTAGTTACCGGGCGACATAGGCGTACCCTTGAGAGACTTAAACTGCTGTTCAAGGTTTCTCTTTTCCTGAGATGTCCAGGACTGTCCGGTCAACGCTTCAATATTTGCCGTGTTGTATTTTGCGGCGGTACCCATTATAGCAACCTGTTCCTTACCGAAACGTTCCTGTGTGGGAGTGCTTACCCACCACTTGAGGTACTGCCATGCTTTCTGTGCCTTGGGAGATTCGGTGAAGTCCTGTCCGTCGGAAATATCGTCGGCTGCGTCCTTCATCATCATAACCGCCTGAGGCGTGATAGGAGAAGTATGATTTATCGTACCGTCCTCGCGTTCAACGCCGGGAAGCTGAACAAATTCCCAAAGGCCCGCGATTTCGGGAGCGAATACTCTGAGCTGGTTATAGAGTGTGTAGCTTGCGATAGCTATCGGCATTTCACCGGTTCTGAAACGGTTAGCAAAGTCGTAGGTGACGGGTTCTCCGTAAAGCGTGAACCATTCGGTCATACGCTGGAATGCGTCAAGCGCGCCGTTGCTGTCGAGGTTTGATGCAACGCCGACAGTTCTGAGATACTCTCTGTCGGTATAATTGCCGGTGTAGTTTTCGTAATCGTAGCTTGACTTGAACCAGTCAACATCGGACTGATACATATATATCTGTGTAAGAGCCTGAGAGAAGCCCATTTCGAGCTGGTTTTCGGAAAGCGCTCTTATTACCGATTCAACATCGTCCCATGTTTCGGGAACTTTGAGTCCGAGTTCTACGAATATATCCTTGCGGTAGAACAGCATCGGGAGATCAAGCGTTGACGGGATACCGTAAGTTACGACACCATTTCTCTCAACTCCGTTTACTGTTTTGTAAGGCTTGTCAACGTCTCCGACGTCTTTTCCGGTCGTGCCGTCCTCGTATTCGATTCTGTCCGGATCAAGTACGGTAAACGGAACGAACTGTTCTTCGTTGAAGAGCGGTTTTACGTCTTCTTCAAAGCCGTCGAAGTAGTTAAGCGGAATAACCGCGTTTCTTATACCGTATCCGACAGGGTCGGCGTCCATTGATACGTCGGGACCAACGCCTGCGAGAGTTGCAGGAAGCAGAGTACCTGCCGCGATAAGCTTTAAGTTAACGGAAATTCCGGTTTCTGCGGTAAAGCTGTCGTCAACCATCTGACGCATGATCTGTGCCTGGTCACGTCCGGTCGTGATCCATACTTCAACGACGTTCGGATCTCCTTCGACGTGCTTTTCGGAAGCACCGAGAGAGTTATAATCCGTGAAGAATGACATTATGAACGAACCGAATTCGTGTGCTATAGATTCGAGAGGTCCGGTCTTTGCCTTGGGAAGCTTGCTGCCTGAGGGCTGAATTTTTATGTAGTCAAGCTGCAGCGGCTGAGACTTTGTTGAAAGCAGCCATGTTCCGAGGCTACCGATGTAGCTTTTGTAGTTTGCAAGGTTTACGGCTATCTTATCCTGGTCGTTGCCCATTACGTCGAGAAGATAAGCGACTCTGTCGAGTATTACGGTATTTGAACCCTTTGTGCCTATCTTTTCTTCAAGTCCGTCAGAAACGCCGTAGAGGAGCTTTGCCTCGTCTCTCATACCTCTGAGCACTTCCGGAACAAGTTTTGCAAACTCGTAGTCGGTGTACTCGTCGGGATCGGAGCCGGTGATCATGAGCAGCTTTCTGTAATAAATGTTGAGTCTTGACTGGCTTTCGTCGATAGTGTTGAGAAGGTCAGCCATGTCGCCGAGGACTGCTTTAAGCTCTATTTTGTGATGTCCCTTAGATAAATAGAAGGAAAAATGAGTAGTTCCGTCGTTGAGGGTATCAACCTGCCAGTCTCCGTCGTACTGGAACTGCAAGAACTTTGCCTCTTCAAAGGGATATTCGCCGTCGATTTTAAGTGAACGCGAAGAATAAAGTCCCTGGTTTACGGTCTGCTTGAAACGGGTTACGATATCGTACATACCGTCCTCTTCAACGTCAAACTCGTAAGTTATCCACTGACCTGCGCTCTTCCATTTGTCACCGCCGTTTCCGCCAATAGTGTTGAGCAGCGTTGCGGACGTGCTCTGCGGTTCGGTTGCGCCGCTTGTTCTGTCATTCATCGCGTATACAACCTGTTCGCTTGTTTCGATCGGTATTTCGGCGTTTATGTATATAGCCTCTGCATTTTCCGGTGCGGTCTTGTCGGAATTTGCTTTAAGATAATCTTCGTAGGAAATCAGTTTTTCTGAAGGATGAAGGGTAATTTCAGCAAGCTGGAGCGGTTCGCACGCCGCGTCGAAAGCTATTGTATGAGTACCCTCTTCAAAGTAAAATTCAAGCGGATCCGAGAAGAAAGTTTCCGAGTCGCAAATTTCCTCGGTTCTCCATTCGGGAGCCTCGTATTTTACGGGACGCATTTCGTTGCCGTTTACGTCCTTCTTAAAGGTACGATCCTTTATGCTGTAACCGTTTTCTTCCTTGTCGCGCCACACTCTCGTAAAGCTGAGATAGCGCGCTTCCTTATAAGGCACCTTGTCGTCGATAAGGAGAATTCTCTCGATATTCGAGCCGTTGCCGTCGATCGGGAAGTATTTGATGGTCATGGTGTACATTCCGGTTGCGGGAATATCTACGGTGTAGACAGTTTTGCCCGAATCGGGAGTTATGAGCGTATCTTTGCCGAGAGTCTCGTCAAAAGCCACGGATACGGCAGCGGTCGTAAGATCCTTGTCGTAGTCGCAGGCGTCTATTACGACGGTATCCGAAGCTTCGGGCGCACCTGCGTGCAGGTCCTTATACTCGGAATAAGTCGTCGAGACCATAAGATCCGCCATTTCGTCAAGGGAGTTGAGCGTTCTTGTAACGCCGTCGTTATCCGGTGTAAGACCGGTATCGGCAGCATTAAGACCATCGCCGTCGGCAAAAGCCGTAACTCCGAAGACAATCTGCATGAGCATACAAAGGACAAGCATTATTGCCGTAAGTCTGCTCTTGTTGGTTGCAATTTTCATTTTGCTGATTTCCTCCTACCTGATAGAGAATTGCCTGTTGATTTTTGACACTTTACCTTATTACTAATGCATGACGGACAAAGCCGAAATATACATGCGCCGCAAAAAAATCTACATATATATATTAACCGACCGTCCGCGTCAACTGCCGACGCAAAAAGGGCAGAAAGTGCCTATTTACATAGGTATAGTATATCAATCCCGACAAAATTTGTCAATAGCCGATAAATGATACAGTGCGTCCGCAAGTCTCGTCAAAAGAGGCTTGTACAAAAGGCTTTTTCCGCACGGACAATCATATGTGTAAATTTTAATCGTGTATCACATTGCACAAAAATTCACTTTTGTTTTGCATACGGCGTGCCCGGTTCGCAAACGCGTGCAAAACCGTGCCATTGCAGCTAAATCCGATAATATGTGCGCATTGTCATCCGCTGTTTTTGGTATGATAAGTAAATTTTATAATTAATGTAATTTTTTGCCAAAATTAACACAGAATATATTCCGTCACGGAATTGTTAATTTTTTGTTGCCTTTTCAACATAGTTTGTCAACATCGTTTGTGCATAATATACAAAAACCAAGGCGCATTTTCTACGTCTTGGATATTTTGACTGCGGCGCATTTTTTGCCATTTGTTTAAGTTTACGAACCCGATAATTGACACTTTTACAGTTTGAGTTCAGAAACCCTCAATTGCCAAGCTCGTTCTGGAGCTGTTCCCACTTTTCGTACAGTTCTTCAAGCTTGCTTTTTGCCTGCTGTTCTTGTTCGTAAAGCTCTGCCGCACGCTGATAGTTGCCGGAACATTCAAGCTGGAGCGCGGCGTTGGTTTTGAGTTCTTCTTCAAGCGCCGCAATGTCCTTTTCGGTCTGTTCAAGTTTCTTCTCGGCATTTTTGCGGCGGTTGCGGTCCTCTTTGTTCTTTACGTAGTCGCTTTTTGCGTCCGACGCGGCAAGATTCTCGTCCTTTGCACTTCCCTGCCCCGGTTTATGAGAATCGCGGTAGGAAATATACGTTTCATATCCGCCCTTGAAGTCAAATACTCCGTCGGTGCGCATCTCAAATATGCGGTTTGCAAGCTTGCTTATGAAATATCTGTCGTGCGAAACGCAGAGCAGCGTTCCGTCGTATCCCGAAAGAGCGCCCTCAAGCACTTCTCTCGACGGTGCGTCAAGGTGGTTTGTGGGTTCGTCGAGTATAAGAAGATCGCTTTTTTCAAGCATGAGCTTTGCGAAGGTAAGACGCGCCTTTTCTCCGCCGGACAGAACTCCTACTTTTTTAAATACGTCCTCGCTTGTAAATAAAAATCCCGCAAGCACGCTTCTTATCTCGGTCTGAGTCTTATCGGGAAAGCAGTTCCACAGCTCGTCTATTACCGTGTTTGAATTGTCAAGCCCCTGGTGCTCCTGATCGTAATAGCCTATGGACAGTCCTTTGGCGTACTCAAATTTGCCGAAATCCTGCCCGATCTTTCCGCACAGGATTTTGAGCATTGTCGATTTTCCGACTCCGTTCTGCCCCAGGACAAACATCTTGTCCTTGCCGTGAAGTATAAAGCTTACGTCGTGAAACAGCGGTTTTCCCGGAAACGACTTTGAAAGCGACGTGACCTCAAGCACCTTGTCGGGGCACTTGCCGTTTTCGCCCATCTGAAATTTGAAATTTATCGACGACGGCAGCGCTTTGGGCTTTTCGAGCTTGTCCATGCGCTCTATCGCTTTCATTCGGCTTTCTGCGGCAATTATGTTGCGTTCTCTGTTCCAGCGGCGCTGATTTTCGATAAAAGCCTCCATGCGCGCAATTTCTTTCTGCTGTTCGCGGTAGTGCTTTTCGTCGGCTTTGCGGTCAGCCTCCTTGCGCTTTACATATTCGGTATATGCGCAGGTATAAAGTTTTCCGCACTTGTTTTCTATCTCAAAGGTCTTTGACGTTACCTTGTCGAGAAAATATCTGTCATGGGATATGACTATAAGTGACTTTTTATAGCCCTTTAAGTAATTTTCGAGCCATTCTACGGTTTCTATGTCAAGGTGGTTGGTAGGCTCGTCAAGCATAAGTATGTCGGGTTCGGAAAGCAATAACCTTGCTATTGCAAGACGTGTCTTCTGACCGCCGGACAGTGCGTGTATGCACATATCATGCGTGCTTTTGTCAAAGCCGAGACCGAGAAGCATACCCGCAATACGGCTTTTGTACTCGTATCCGCCCTCGCTTTTGAATTTTTCTTCAAGAGACGTGTATTCTTTGGCAAGCGACATACGGCTGTCGCCGTCATGATCGTTCTGCATAAGCTCGGTAAGCTCGTGAAGCCGTTTTTCGGCGCTTACAAGAAACGGAAACGCCATGCACATCTCGTCAAAAATGCACTTTTCGGAATCAAGTCCCGTGTTCTGTTCGAGATAGCCTATACGCTTGTCTTTTGCCAGAAATATCTGACCCTCAGACGGTTCGGCAGCGCCGCACAGTATCTTCATAAACAGCGATTTTCCCGCACCGTTTACGCCGACAATGCCTATCTTGTCGCCCTCGTTTACGCCGAGGTCTATTCCTGAAAGAATAACGTCCGTGCCGAAGGACAGTGTCACTCCGGACGCGCTCAGTATTATCAATTCAATTCTCCTTATTTCTTATTTATTATCTTGTCGAGATACATTCCCGTATACGACTTTTTGCACTTTGCCACGGTTTCGGGAGTTCCGCATACCATGACGTTTCCTCCTGCGTCTCCGCCTTCGGGACCGAGATCTATAATGTAGTCCGCGGTCTTTATCATATCGAGATTGTGCTCAATTACGACTACCGTGTTTCCTGCGTCAACAAGCTTTTGCAGCACCTCGATAAGCTTTTCAACGTCGGCTGTGTGAAGTCCCGTCGTCGGCTCGTCGAGAATATACATGGTCTTTCCCGTGCCGCGCTTTGAAAGCTCTGTTGCAAGCTTTACTCTCTGCGCCTCTCCGCCCGACAGCGTTGTTGACGGCTGACCTATCTTGATATATCCGAGACCGACGTCCTCAAGCGTTTTGAGTTTGCGGTAAATCGACGGAATGTTTGAAAAGAACTCGCAGCCCTCCGAAACCGTCATTTCGAGAACGTCGGATATGCTCTTGCCCTTGTATTTTACTTCGAGCGTTTCCCTGTTGTAGCGCTTGCCCTTGCAGACGTCGCAGGTAACGTAAACGTCGGGAAGAAAATGCATTTCGATAAGCAGCGTTCCGTCGCCCTGACAGGACTCGCATCTGCCGCCCTTTAAATTAAAGGAAAATCTGTCCTGTCCGAATCCTCTCTGCTTTGCGCCCGGGGTTGACGCGAAAAGCGCCCTGACCTCGGTAAAAAGTCCTGTATACGTCGCAGGATTTGAACGCGGAGTTCTGCCTATCGGCGACTGGTCGATAGCTATTACCTTGTCGAGATTTTCGATACCCTCAATTCTGTCGTGAAGTCCCGAAACCGTATTTGCGCGGTTGAGCGTTCTTGCAAGACCCGGCAGAAGAATGGAGTTTATAAGAGAGCTTTTGCCCGAACCCGACACGCCCGTAACGCAGGTAAAGGTTCCGAGAGGAAATGCAACGTCAATATTTTTAAGATTGTGTTCTCTTGCGCCTATGACCTTTACGAACTGCCCGTTGCCCTTTCGTCTTTCGGCGGGAATTTCTATTTTCCGTCTGCCAGACAGGAAATCACCCGTAACCGAGCCTTTGCATGCCATGATTTGTTTCGGCGTTCCGCAAGCCACGACTTTTCCGCCGTTTACGCCGGCGCCCGGCCCTATATCGACAATGTAATCCGATTCAAGCATCGTTTCTTCGTCGTGCTCTACGACAATTACGGTGTTTCCGAGATCTCTCAGACTCTTTAACGTGTCTATAAGCTTTGAGTTGTCACGCTGATGCAGTCCTATGCTCGGTTCGTCGAGTATATAAAGCACGCCCATGAGCGAAGAGCCTATCTGTGTCGCAAGTCTTATTCTCTGGCTCTCGCCGCCGGACAGCGTTCCGGATTTTCTCGACAGGGAGAGGTATCCGAGACCGACGTTTTCAAGAAATCCCAGACGCGCAAGTATCTCTTTGAGTATATCTTTTGCAATTTTTGCGTGAAGATCGTCAAATTTGATGTTTTTGAAAAATTCAAGCGACTTAGTAATCGGCATTGAGCAGACTTCGTCTATATTCATGCCGCCGACAGTTACCGCAAGAGCCTCTTTTTTCAGGCGTTTTCCGCCGCATGTCTTGCACGGTACCGTTTCCATAAAACTCTCGTAATATGCGCGCATGGTCGGGTTGTCCATGTTCTGCTCGTATCTGCGCTGAATCTCCTTGATTATGCCTATGAAATTGAGATTGTAGCCGCGGTATCCGTAGCGTATCTTTTCGTCGCCTTTTCCGTATAACAGCACGTTAAAAGCCTCTTTAGGCATATCGCAAAGCGGCGTATTTACCGAGCAGCCGAATTCTTCAAGCGCGCTGTTTATTCCCGCGCCTCCCCACGAATCGTCCTTCATGCTCTTGAAGCCGTTGCAGACGCACGCGCCCTTTGCAAGCGAAAGGCTCATGTCGGGAAACAGCTTTTCGGGCGACAGAACAAAGCTTTCGCCCAAGCCGTCACAGTCTGGACACGCACCGAACGGACTGTTGAACGAGAACATTCTCGGCTCAAGCTCTCCGAGACTTATTCCGTGTTCGATACAGGCGAAATTCTGCGAAAACATCATCTCGCTCTTTCCCTCGAATTCTCCGTCGTGCAAGGCAATTATGCAAAGTCCGCCCGAAAGCCTGAACGCCGTTTCGACGGAATCCGAAAGCCTTGTTCTCACGTCGGGTTTCATTGCAAGCCTGTCTACGACAATTTCTATCGTGTGGCGCTTGTTTTTGTCAAGCTCTATGCTGTCGTCGAGGCTTCTTATTTCCCCGTCTATCCTCGCCCTTACAAATCCGTTCTTTCTTGAATCGGAAATAAGCTTTTCGTGCGTTCCCTTTTTGCCCGAAACGACGGGGGAAAGCACATAAAACTTTGTGCCTTCGGGAAGATTGAATATTTTATCGAGTATCTGGTCTATCGACTGTTTTTCTATCACTCTGCCGCACACGGGACAGTGCGGAGTTCCGGCACGCGCATACAAAAGCCTTAAATAGTCGTAAATTTCCGTCACGGTTCCGACAGTGGAACGCGGATTTTTCGACGTTGTTTTCTGATCTATGGATATAGCCGGGGAAAGTCCGTCAATGCTGTCGACGTCCGGCTTGTCAAGCTGACCGAGAAACTGTCTTGCATACGACGAGAGGGATTCGACAAAGCGCCTGTGTCCTTCCGCGTATATCGTATCAAACGCAAGCGAGCTTTTTCCCGAACCCGAAAGTCCAGTAAACACGACAAGCTTGTCTCTCGGTATTTCGACGTCTATATTTTTAAGATTGTGTACTCTCGCACCCGTTACCTTTAATGTTTTAGATCCCAATTTGCCCTATCTCCAATCCTTCGTCCGACTTTGCCTTTTCCAGAGCAAGCTCCTTTGCGTATGCCGCAAGAGCCGTGTCCTTCACCGCGTCCGCCATTTTAAGGCACAGTTCTCCGTGCTGGCGCTGACCGAAAAATTCTCCCGGTCCGCGAAGCTCCAAGTCCTTTGACGCAATCTCAAAGCCGTCGTTTGTCTTACACATTATATCCATTCTTTTTGAAAAATCGCTGTCTTTGTTTTTGCCGTAAAGCGCCGACATAAGTATGCAGTACGACTGATATTTTCCTCGCCCGACTCGCCCTCTCAGCTGATGCAGCTGCGACAGACCGAACCGTTCCGCATTCTCTATAAGCATTACCGCGGCATTCGGAACGTTTACGCCGACCTCGATAACGGTAGTCGATACCAGGACATCTGTCTCTCCGCATGCAAATTTCTGCATTGCGGCGTCCTTTTCGGCTTGTTTCATGCGGCCGTGTATATATTCGGTGCGAAGTCCCGAAAGGTATCCGTTTTTCAGCTCCTCGCAGAGATTTTTCGCCGAACGCATTTCGTAGCCGGTGCTCTGTATATATTCTCCGTCCTTGTTCTTTTCCTCTGCAAGAGCGCACACGACATATGCCTGTCTGCCCTCTCTCACCCTGTCGTAAAGAAATTCGTATGCGCGCTTACGCTTGTTTTCACCGAGCGCGCAGGTTTCGACTTTTAGCCTGCCTTTAGGCATTTCGCCGATAATGCTTATGTCAAGGTCGCAGTAGATTATCATTGCAAGCGTCCGCGGTATAGGCGTTGCCGACATGACGATTGTATGCGGTTTCAGAGCCCCGTTGTTTTTGTCCGCACTCTTTTTTTCAAGCGCTTTTCTCTGTTCAACGCCGAAACGGTGCTGTTCGTCGGTTATCACCAGGCTTAAATTTTTAAACTTTACTTTATCTTCTATAAGCGCATGGGTTCCGATAAGAACGTCGGTATCTCCGTTTTCAAGGCTTTTTAAAAGCTCTTTTCTTTCTGACGCCGCAGTGTCTCCCGTAAGCAGCGCAACGCTTATACCGAATTTTCCGAGAGTTTCTTTCAGCGATTCGTAGTGCTGTAATGCAAGTATGCCCGTAGGAACCATGAGAGCCGACTGAAATCCGCTTTTTGCGCAAGCATATATCGCCGCGCACGCAACCGCAGTCTTTCCGCTGCCGACGTCTCCTTCGATAAGCCGCCTTGCAGGGCTTATAATGTTTTCTCCCTTATATTCTGCCTCCTGCGACGGATTTTTAACGCCGCTTATATCAACAAGTATATCCTGTATAGCCGCTTTCTGGGCGTGCGTAAGCTCAAACGGCAGCGACGACACAAAGGCTTTCATATCGGGGTATTTTATGCGCCGCGAGCAACCGCTTTTGCCTTTCAGCCCCAAAAGCACCGTCTTTAGCTGAAGTCTGTACAGTTCGTCGAACGCAAGTCTGCGCTTTGCTGCTTCAAGCTCCTCCGAGTTTGACGGGAAATGTATATATTTCAGCGCGTCGCACTCGCGTATAAGCGAATATTTCTCTCTCTGCGCGTCGGAAAGATAATCGTCTATCTCATTAAAGCACAGTTCGAGAGCCTGCGAAACGCACGACGAAACAAGCTTTGATGTAAGTCCCGCAGTCAGCGGATATTTGGGCACAAACGGCGGCAGTTTTACGTCCGGATAGTACGGTTCGTATTCGGGTGACGTCATTGAACAGCTCCCGGCAAGTCCCGTTATAATGCCGTAAAATCGGAATTTGCGTCCTACGGTGAACACCGTCTTTAAATATTCGCTGTTGAAAAAGGTCATGCGCACTCCGCCGGTTTCGTCGCCCGCTATAAACTTCTGGACCGTCATGGCGCGGCCGCTTTTGCCGGATCTTATGCGGACGCTTGTTATCTGCGTCGTTACTTCAAGCAAAAGGCTTGCATATTCGCCCGAAACTATGTCCTCGGTGAGAAGTATGTGCGACCTGTCCTCGTGATGAGCCGGGAAATGATACAAAAGCTCGTAAAGCGTGTTTATTCCGAGCTTTGAAAACAGTTTTTTTCTCGCTTCGCTTACTCCGCGCAAAACCGTAAGAGGCATTGCCAAACTGTTTTCCAATACGCACACCTCCCCATGATATTTTCAGACAGTATATATTATACACTACAACTGTCAATGCATTTTTGTCCAAATTGTAAAAAGTTGCAAATATTTCACATAGGTTTCACATTCCGGTTGTACCCTATTAAAGTATCTAAAGCACCCGATCAGGTGTTATATATTGAAAGGAACATTAATAAGATGAAAAAATTTGCACTTATACTCGCGGCTCTGCTCGCCGCATCATCGGTCATGCTTACCTCCTGCAACGGCGATAAGAACGCAAACACTGACGGCAAGAACGACAACAAGGTCGTTGAAAACAACGGTTCTGACGTAAAAACTCCCGAAGGCACGGTAAACTTTGCCGAAGCCGAAAAGAGACTTGAGGAAGCTCAGCCCAAGAACGATCTTGACAAAGAAATACTGCTCACCGTAGAAGGCGTTCCCGTAACGGCGACTGCGGTAAGATACGCAAACATTGCGTGCAGCGAATACTACGATGCAGGCGATTCCGAACCCGACGCGGATACCAAGGAAAAGATCGACAAGGAGATCACCGATTATTATAAGCTCAATGCCGCAATCGTAAACATTGCCAACAAGAACGGCATAGGTGTTTCCGATACCGATCTTCAGGATAACATCATTTCCAAGATCGACGAGTTCAAAGCTCAGTACGGCGACGATTACGATACTGTCTTTGAAACATACGCATATCAGTCACCCTATTGTTTCTTTGATTCCCAGCTTTATAACCTGTTTTACTCAGAGCTTTACGATTATTTCTACGGCAAAGACGGCGTAGCCGAGGACAAGGCTCAGATCCACGACGACGCGCTTACAGCGATGAAAGACGGAGATTATGTTCACGCAAAGCATATACTCATCGCTTTCCCGGACGATATCGAAAAGGACGAAAACGGCAATATTCCCGAATCTGCGAAAGCTGAAACCCTTGCAAAAGCAAAGGAAGTTCTTGAAAAGGTAAACAACGGCGAAGATTTCGACGCTCTTATCAAAGAGTACGGCGAAGATCCCGGAATGGAATCCCAGCCCGACGGATATTACTTCACCAAGGGACGCATGGTTCAGGAATTTGAGGACGCGGCTTATGCGCTTGAAATCGGAGCAACCACAGGTCTTGTAGAAACCTCCTACGGCTACCACATAATCAAGAGACTTGACCTTGACGACGGCAGCGACGGATTCTACACCTCCGACGAATACCAGAACCTTGCATACGACGCTCTTGAAAAGATGCTCAACGACGAGATTGCAGACTATAAGCTCGATTACGCAGAAAACTATGACAGCAGAGTAAAAGAATTCCTCTCGGCATACAGAGAAGAAAAGGCTGCTCAGAACGCGGCTCAGAGCGATGACAGCGATGACAGCGACGATAGCAGCGACAGCGGCGATACCGCAGACGGAGAAAACTGAGAAATGTCCGTGACCTTGAAGAAAAACGACACCGTAACGCTCAAAACCGAAGTTTTGCTGCAAAACGGAAACGCGCTCGCACATACTCCAGACGGATTTGTGGTATTTGTTCCGGGAGCAGCTCCCGACGAAACGGTAGACGCGAAAATAATCAAGGTGACAAAAAGCTACGCAGTCGCAAAAATTACAGAAATTATTCAGCCGTCCCAAAACAGAATAAAGGACGGCTGTCCTTATGCTGGAAAGTGCGGAGGCTGCGTATTTTGTCACATAGACTACAAAACAGAGTGCGGATATAAAAAAGACGCGATAAACGACGCCTTTCACAGAATAGGAGGACTTGATTTTTCGCTTTCCGAGTTCTTCCCGTCAAAAAACTGCACCCATTACCGCAACAAAGCGATATTCCCCGTCGGTACGCTTTCCGACGGCACCGTTACCGCAGGATTTTACGCAAGAAACACCCACCGTATAGTGCCGCACGCGTCATGCCTTATAGGAAAGCCGGAATTTGATCTTATAAAGGACTCTGCGGTTGAATTCTTTAACAAAAATAACATAAGCGCATACGACGAGATAAGCGGAAAAGGACTTGTAAGAAGCATATATCTGAGAAGTTCGCACACATACGGCGACATATCGCTCACGCTCATACTCAACGGCGAAAAGCTTGTAAACGACAAGTGCGAAAAATCTTTCTGCGGTTTTATCACGCAGCTTTATCCGCAAATAAAAACCGTGCTTATAAACACAAATACCGAAAATTCAAACGCCGTGCTCGGCAAAAAGTGGCGCACTCTCACGGGTGAAGGCTGCATATACGACAAGCTTTGCGGCAAGCGTTTCCGCATAACTCCGGCGTCATTCTGGCAGGTAAATCACGACGGCACGGAAATTTTGTACTCAAAAGCCGCGGAATATGCCGCGCTTGAACCGGGACAAACGCTGATCGACCTTTATTGCGGCACGGGAACCGTCGGACTCTGCATCGCTGACAAAGACACGCGTCTTTACGGTGCGGAAATAGTGGAACAAGCCGTTGCCGACGCAAAGATAAACGCAGAACTTAACGGAATAAACGCCGAATTTCTGTGTCTTGACGCCGCAAGCGCACTCGATGACCCGAAACTTAAAGCGCTTAAGCCCGACGTCATAACAATAGATCCGCCGAGAAAAGGCTGTTCCGACGCGGTTGAAAAAATCGCCTCTCTCGGAGCGCGCCGCATAGTGTACATTTCCTGCGATCCCGCAACGCTTGCAAGAGATCTTTCAAACTTCAAAAACTTCGGCTACTGCCCGATAAAGGCCGCGGGCGTCGATATGTTCCCGAGAACGGGGCACGTCGAGACGGTTGTCCTCTTGTCACGGGAAACAAATCCACTGACGGTTGAGGTCAGAATGGAAGTGGAAACCGGCGAGGTCAAGGAGCATCCGACCTATAAGCGTATTCAGGAGTATGTGCAGGAAAAGTACGGCTTCAAAGTCCATACGGCATATATTGCAGAGGTCAAGCGTATGGTCGGGCTGGATATGCACAAAGCACCGAATGCTGTTGAACAGAGAAAACATGAGTATCATCCCTGCCCGCCTGAAAAGGTCGAGGCGATCAAGGATGCGCTGCGGCATTTTGGCTTAATCTCAGAGTGAGTTTACGGCTAAAAACCCAACATCACGTCAATGTCGTGGTGCTGGGCTTCTTTTTTGTCATGCTTCGGGGCTTTTTTTGAGGATAAAACCGCCTGTGTGCTGTTTACTTTTCTTTTCTGTTCGCCTCTCGGCTTGGAGAACTTGAATCCCTTCGGTTCGTTGCTCTTGCAGGAACGGATCGCAAATACCCTCGCTTTCGCATCCAGCAGACACAAAACAAAGGCAGGATAGCCCAAGTCCTCAAGCACCTTCTTGGTGAAAGTCACGCCATTCTGATTCAGGAACATATCCGGGTAGGCGTTGATGTTGGAGTCGATGGTTTCAAAGTTCAAAGCGGAAAAATCGAAGTTCATAGTAAAAATCCTTTCATTTTATGGTGTTTTGCGTCTCATCCACGATTTTCATAAACTCCTGACGTTCCATAAAAGACCAGCGGGAATCCATAATCAGATAGCCCTTGAAAAGACCATCCTTTACGCGGTATGCGACGAAGTGATTGCTCAAACGGCGCAATGTTGCTCGTTTTGCTGTGCTGTGCCGCTCCGACAGCAGCTTTTGTACCTTGATCCAATCCTCTTTTTTGATAATCGCTGTGTGGTGATTTTCCTTGAAATACATATTCAAATCTGTATTTTTGACGGATTTATGGGTGCGAAAATCCTTGGTATAGGTTTTCTGCATCAAAGCATCACCGCAGTATTTCTCATTTCGGAGGATGCTGCGGACAGTACCGGCAGACCAGAGATCGTTCCCCATTGGAGACTTGATACCCTGTTCTGTCAGTGCGGCGGCGATTTCTGCCGGGGTTGCGCCCTCCAAGCAGCTTTCATAGATGTACTCAACAATTCTTGCCTCGGTCGGCTCAATGACAAGCCGCCCGAAATGATCACGATAGAAGCCAAGCGTGTTCTGAACGGAGAACTTGTAGATGCCCTCCGCCATGCGCCAGCGGATACCAGCCTTAATTGCCTCGCTCTTTTGCTGGGACTCCATTTCAGCCAGAGCTGCCAGCAATGAGATCAGCAGATTATTCCGCCCATCGCCGGTATAGGTGATTCCTTCTGTCTCAAACTCAACGGAAACGGGTGGGTTCAGCGCAGAAAGCGTTCGCAGATTGTCCAGAATATCCACGATATTTCTACCAAAACGGCTGATGCTTTTTGTGAGGATCAGATCAATCTTCCCGCCAACCGCGTCGGCAATCATTTTCTGAAAGCCGAGGCGCTTTTCAACGGTAGTCGCGCTGATACCCTCATCTTGATAAATCTCAACCAGCTCCCATTGCGGATTTGCCTCAATCCTCTTGGTGAAATGGTGAATCTGCATATCGAAGCTGCCGACCTGCTGTTCCTCCTGCGTGCTGACGCGGCAATACGCCGCAACACGGAGCTTGGGCGACTCCTCTGCAAGTTCCCGTCGTTTCTGCGGTGGGATGATGATAACACCATTTCCACGCTGGTTATAAGAAATCTCATCCTGCATCTGGCGGCGTTTTTGCTCCCTGCGTTCAGCTCGGCTGCTGGTTTGCCGCTCTGCCTCTATCGCTTTTGGGTCAAGCGGTTTTGCCATATTCCGCCTCCTGCATCAGAAGCCGTCTGCGTTTTCTGCTTTGCATCGGCACACCACCTCCTTTGAACGGTTTTCAATTTCATTACTACCACGCTCCTTTTCGGAAAATTATGACAATCCGCATACACGAGGTAAACGGAATAGTCACCCAAAGAAAGAGGCAGCAGAATTACTCCTGCTGCCTGAATCTGTATAAACTTGTGCAATCACAACGGTCATACATGGGGGTAGAAATTACCGACCCCTGCGAATGAGAGGCTTTTACAGTTCCTTGATCGTGTCGATAAATTGGCTCATGCTCACCGCACCTGGCAAGAGGTTTTCGTCATTCTCAAACACCATGTAATAGCGATAGTCCTTGCCCGCTGCTGTGCGCCATGCTTGACCGAGTGCGATTTTCTCCCGGCTGTCGTCGTTTTTCAAGTGATCGCCCTTGGCCTCCGCGCAGATGAGCTTACCACTTTTGGTCATAATCAGAATATCGGGGTAATGCTTGATAAAGCCATTGATGGCAAACCCTTGTCTGGCAATATTCCTGTGCCACCAGCGGACATTCGGCAGGGCGGTCAACTCCACAATCAACTTCTGTTCCAGTTTGTTCATGTCACCGTCCTCTGCTGCATACAGAGAACGGGCATATATGTCGGTATATGTGGCAGGATGGATAGAGGGGCGCAGACGGAAATAGGGCTTGCAGACGATGCGCTCCGTTTCCAGCCACCTTTCAAAGTTTTCTCGATAATGGGATTCCAGTAGCGTTTCAATTTTGGCGCGGATCTTTGCCGCATAGCCCAGCGGGGCTTTCTCCATAGCGGCAAGCTGCGCCTTATCCATATCGTTCACAATGCGGTCTATGTAGGCTTTCAGTTCGGCGGCGTCCACCATGTTCAGCTTGTTAAGCTGATTGAACATCATTTCCTTGCATTGACGTACCCGGCTTTCCGGCGGCAGATTGTTGAACCACTCTTTGAAGTACCGCTGTTCGGCGCTCTCCATCTTGAACACCTTTGGCAAACCGCCGTCCTGCTCCCGCACGTCGATTTCGCGGATTTCATCGTCTGCGG
>ERZ857745.837-NODE-837-length-41999-cov-32.334827_pt1 | contig 41999 bp, 29 predicted proteins | sample MGYA00519699_ERZ857745 | MGnify/ENA primary metagenome ERZ857745 (study PRJEB31778, sample SAMEA3449357) | human gut metagenome | biome: human gut; feature: human-associated habitat; material: faeces | place: United Kingdom | collected 2010/2012 ... | reverse complement strand
TACTGAAATTGAGAAGTTGTCACAAGCTTTTTCTTTAATTAGAGAGGTAGTGAGGGATTCAACTCAGTCAAGTAGAGAGTTAGGTTTCAATGCTATAGAGAGATGTAAGATTTGTGGTAAACCTATGTATAAAGATAGTTTATGTAAAAAATGTTATTTTATTGGTTAATATGGTAGGACAAGGAATTTATTGTGCCCCAGACAATATAGTCCCTAATAGAGATAGGGTAGATGTAGGATGTGCTCCTGATGGAGCAATGCAACTCTGGGTTATGGAATATGAAGTTACTGGTATAGGTAAGGGATGTGCAATGTGTAAGGCTATTAATCCTCAACAGGCAGAAATGCTCTTGAAGAGTAATGGTATATACAATGGGAGTTCATATCTGTATAAAGTAACAAGAATTGAACAGGTTATTGTACCTCCTTGCAATGGTCTTATGGCTGAGCAAGTGGTAACTTATAAAGATGTAGTACCATGAATAAGAAACTTAGGTTATTAGTAACAACTAAATGTCCTAATAAATGTCCCATGTATGGTGTAGTCTTGACTCCTCACAGTCAGAGTGATATTGATAAGTTTGTGGAACTGAACAATATGATGCAAGAAGTTAAGGAAACTAAATCTGATTTCATTAAAGGGAAATCTCTTAGACTTAATCTCTTTGCTGATATGAAACTTCTTCTTCCTGAGCACATTGACTTGTCATTATGGAATGTCAAGGAAATGGAGTGGGTGAAGGATTGTCCAGTACCTCAAGGTGAGGACTTTAGGAGAATTAAAGAGCTTTGGTGATGAAGCAATTTACACATAGAGAGTTTGTTAGGGTGGTAGTAGCCAATGGTTTCTATTATGACAGACATAATGGAGACCATACTATCTACCTTAATGAAAAAGGCAGACATATTAGCATCCCATTAAAACTTGAAAGTGTTATTGCTCGAAGGCTTATAAAAGAAAATAATTTAGAGATAGATATTAAGAAACTTAAAAAGAGAAGGAAGATGGATAATTTGCCATTAGGGGCAAGTAATGACCCCAGAGCACCTTGGAACCAACCTCTTGATGTAAAGCATCGAAGGTTTGTGAGTGCTACTTTGTCATATTATGATGAAGTGGAATTACCTCCTGATGCAGAGGAGGAACAGATTAAAGAAGCTCTTGAAGAGAAGGTGAGGAAACAGGACTTTCCTAAGAAAGTTGATTTTGATGAAATTGTAATATTGGAAGAATGAGGATAATTAAACCAAGTTTTGAGATTTGGGACCAAGAAGGAGGTCTTGAAGGAATTTACAAACAGATTGAGAGAGCAGGTAGAGTATGTTATAAATCAGAAGATAAGATAACAGATACTTCTGCTAAGGACTTTGTAGATAGGATGATTAAGTCAGGTCATGGTGCTATGTTAGAGCATGGTACTATATATCTTATATTACCTGTTGGTTATGTTCAAGGAGGATATGGATTAGAAGAGTCTACAGTTACTAAGAAATACAGGGAAAATTCATATTCAAAGGTAACATATCAAGATTTTGGTGATAGCCAGAGAGCTTATGTGACTACTAACTATAGGGTAATAATAGAGAATGACTGGCTTATGGATTTAGACTATCAATGTGAACCTACAGAGTTCCATGAGAAGAGAGTTACAGTTAAGTTCGTATGTGATAGAGGTGTATCTCATGAGTTTGTAAGGCACAGAGCATTTAGTTTTGCTCAAGAGAGTACAAGATATTGTAACTACTCTAAGGATAAGTTTAACAATTGTGTTACTTACATACTCCCTAATTGGTGTACTAATGTTAATACAGAGGATTATGAAAGGAATCCTAAACTGATGTATAATGCTAATGGAAGTCTATCTGATAATGAAATCAGTTTCTTGTGTGGTTTATATGATACTGAAACAAGATATTTAAGATTATTAGAGAGTGGTTGGACTCCCCAACAAGCAAGAGCAATATTACCTAATTCACTTAAGACTGAGTTAGTAATGACTGGTTTTACAAAGGACTGGGAACACTTCTTTAAGTTGAGGGATGCAGGTAGTGCTCATCCTCAAGCAAGAGAACTGGCACAACCTTTACATGAAGAGTTTATTGAGAGAAATTATATTGTGTAACTAAAAAAAACAATGGCATTTGGAAGTAAAAAGGAAATCACGAAGCCTTCATTTAAGGAAAGACTGACTGGAGTAAAATCAATGTTTAAGAAAGCACATGAAGATGCTTCAAAACTAAATGCAGAAATGCAGGCAGACATTGACAGTAAGAAACAAAAGATAGAACTCCTTGAGAGTGAAATAGGTTTCATCTCTGAAACTCAAAAAGAAGCTCAGGAGTTTATGTCAAATCTTGAAAAGTTTATTTAATGAGAACAAATTTAGTTAAGACAAAAGAGCTACCTAAAGTAGTAGAGCCATCTACTACTGATGGTATGCTTGATATGGTGATTGCATTTGATACAACTGGCTCTATGTCAGCTTATATTAATGCAGTTAAGACCCATGTGAAGGAGTTGGTTCCCAAACTATTTAGTTCTAATCCTGATTTAAGGATTGGTATAGTAGCATTTGGTGACTATTATGATATGAATAGCAAGGATGACTTTGGTAGGGCTTATCAAGTATTAGACCTTACTGATGATGAAAACAAAATCATTCAGTTTATCAATGGAGCCCAGGATACCTTTGGTGGAGATGGTGATGAATTCTATGAATTGGTCATCAAGAAAATCACTGAGGAAACTGCATGGAGAGAAGGTTCTACTAAGGCAGTATTATTGATTGCTGATGCAGCACCTCACAAGGTAGGTTACAGCTACAAGAATATTGTAAGTAATGCCCAGATTGATTGGAGGGAAGAAGCTAAGAAGGCAAGTAAATTAGGTATCAAATTTGATACTATGACTATTGACCCTATGTATGTTGAATGGTATAAAGAGCTTTCTGCCATGACAAATGGTGTAAGTGTTCCCTTCAAGAATAGTAGCAAAACTTCTCAAGTAATTGAAGCTGCTGCATTAAGTAGAGGTGGAACAAGAACTAAAGATTTATATGAAGCTACTATGGATTCATTTGCAGCTATGGGAGACATAGAAATGAGTATGGTATATACAGCTTATTCAAAAGAAGTAACATATTAAAATCAAGAACAAATGAAAATCAATATTAAAGAAATAGCAGTAGGTGATGTATTCTCAGAAGAATCACATTACATTGTTGAAGAGATTGGTAAAGATACAATCAAATTCAAGCATACAGAGAGTGGAAAGTCAGTGACATTAGGTTATGGTTATGTTCAAGACCTGCTTAATACTTCTGACCAGTATGACAAAGAAGTAAAAGTGACTAAGGAAGATAAGAAAGATGGTACTCCGGGTATAAGGACAATCTTTGAGGGTATCAAATCTTCTGAGGTATTCACTGTTGTGTTCAAAAAGCAGGATAAAGCTAAGACCAAGAAGCAATATGAAGCTGAAAGGGAAGCACAAAGACAAGAGGCTGTAGCTTTGATTGACAAGGCTAAGAAAGCTAAGAAGTCAATGGCTGTGGCTTATAAAGAAGCTCTGGAACACATTCAGAATAACCCTATTAAAGACTTCATTGAAGGAGAAGATAGGGTACTAAGAGGCTACAAGATGCAGTTTGTATCAAGGGATGGTAAGTACAAATGTATGGATATGGATGTTGTAAGAGGTCCAAAAGAAACTGGTGAAAGACTGGTTAATATCAATACAATATCTCAATTGGTTTACAATGGAGTAAAATATGTTGTAGAAAAGTAATTAGGGGAGCTAAGTCTCCCCTTTCTTATTTTTAAAGAGTTTGGTTTACCTCTCAAAAGGAAAACCCTTAATAACTTGCATATTAAGAAAACAACCTTTATATTTGCACATAAATTTAATTATAAATCTATAACAAGATGAGTAAAAGATGTATCACAACTAATTCTACAATAGAAGAATTGGCTGCCAAATTACAGGGTGAAACTATAGAATCAGTCAAGGGGCTTGTTGAGCTATGGCAAGACAAGAATAATAAAGACTGGGACACTTATCCTACTGCTTCTGAACTAAATAACTTTAGGGCAGAACTAAGAAAGAACCCCTCACAACCCTCTGTACAAAGTTATTCTGGGGATATTACACCATCAAAGGATGTTATCTTTGTGTTTGGTAGTAATCCAGAAGGAAGACATGGTGCTGGAGCTGCAAAAATTGCAAAAGAGAAATTTGGTGCAATTTATGGTCAGGGGGAAGGATTACAAGGAAGTGCCTATGCTTTACCTACTAAAGACCTTAGAGTGCAAGAAAATAGAGGTCTTAGGAGTATATCTCCTTCTCAAATTACAGAGAATATTAGGAAGATGTATCAAGTTGCCTTAAATAATCCTGATAAGAAATTTATGGTTGCCTATAGAAATATAGGTGATAAAGTTTCTTTGAATGGTTATTCAGGTAATGAAATGATTGATATGTTCCTTAATGCAGGGGAGATACCTTCTAATGTGTATTTTAGTAGTGAATGGGTTTCTACAGGTAAATTCAATAAGGGTTTCAATCCTATTGAAATGCTTGATAAAGCACTTTCACCTTCATTTGAAGCTCCAAGGATTTCCACTGTGGAAGAACAAGCTAAAGTAGATTTGGACTTTGACCCAAGAACAAGAAGAGACAGGGTTAGTCTGATTGCAAGATTCTTTAGCAATGAAATAGATACAGCACTGCAAGAACACAATGATACTCTTAATAAGAGAATTGCTGATGCTGAGAAAGAAGGTGATGTACTTGCTGTCAATGAACTGAAAGAGGAGCTTAACTCTCTTGATAGGTTCAAGATAATCAAGTTATATACACCTGCTGGCTTATTTAGTAGAGTAAGGGATTACTTCAATAACTATATACTTGACTCTGAGGAGAATAGGATACAATCAGAGCTGAATACAATCAATGGTATGAAGGGTTCTGAGAGATATAGTGATGAACAGAAGTATGAAGCTGCAAAGAAGAAAGCATTATATAAAACTAATGCTTATCAGAAGGTGGTAGATAACTTCAAACCTTTGGCTGAGGAAGCAAGTACTATACTAATAGCCACTGAGGGGATTAGGATTGACCCTAATTATATTGCCCCTAAAGATGCCAACCTTAATAATGATACTCCTGAGGGAGATAGTGCAGTAGATACACAGGCTGATGATTTTGTGAAAGATGAGGCTTTCAAGGATGGATGGATGACTAATTATAGGGAAGTAAGCTCTCATGAGTCTTTAAGTCAGGAAGTTAGAAAGGTAATCAGAGAGATTCCCCAACTTGACTACAGAGGAAAGTATGATAAGGATGATTTAGGAAATCTTAGATTTCTTGATGCAGACTATGTTCATGCAACCCTTATAGATAAGCTCAGAGATATGATTACATCTGATGATATGTTACCACTTCTGGAGACTCTGGGTAATACCAAGCCTTGGACTAAGCAAATAGTCAAGAAACTACAGGCTGAGCCTAAACTATTCAGTCAGTTCTATCAGGATTTCAGAAAGGACTTTATGCCTTACTGGATTCAGAAGAAGAAACTACAGGCTGATGGTACTTTCAAGATGGAAACTATTGCTATCAATAAGCCTGAGGGTGTCTATTATCTGCTTGATGAATGGAGGGATAACTATGAGAATGGTAATCTTCTTGATGATGATAGTATCTATGATAAGAATGGAGACTTGAATCTTGAGAATGCAGAGAATGGTCTTAAATGGACTGAGGCTCTCAACAACAGATTTACCAATCTTAGTACAGAGCAAAGGTTGGAACTTCTACAAGATGAAAAGATATGGAAGACATTGAATAAGCTCCTTAATATGATTGGTATCAATGCTAATCAAGGTGTATTATTAGATGCTCTGACCAATATAAAGCAATATGAAGGTGGTACTGCAACAGACCCAATTATGTTGCTTCTTCCTCAATTAAACATCATATTCAGTGGTGTAAAGAAAGGTGAGGTTAAATCTGAAACTCTTGAAGATGGAACTGAAAAGAGAGGGGATTTGATAAATACCTTTGGTTCTGCTTACAATAGTATAGCTATGATGCTTGCAGAAGTAACAGAAGATGCCATTGAAAGTAGTGTGAGGGAAAATGATAAGTCATACTATAGCCATATTACTCCTAACTATCTTGGTAAGTTGATTAAACAGCTTAAGAATGTTATGGGTAATGAAGCAAGGTTCAAAGAGTTTGTTGAAAATGAATTTGGACAATATGAATGGTTCTATAAGGATGGTAGATGGAGAAATGACTGGATTGAGCAACTGGTAAATAACCCTGAAATGAGAAGAGGATTGAGCCACAAGGTTCTACTTAACTCAGATAAGGTTGCATATCAGAACTGGGATGATTTGGATTATACCTTAGTATTACTGACAGAATACTTTGGAGACCCAGATAACAGTAAATCTGATGTTCAATGGGCTAATTACCATGTGCCAATTCTTTCAGATAGTCCTTCTGCTGAGTTCATTAGATTCAGGAAGTATGACAATCATAGTATCATTGGAGAAGATGGTGAGTATATGAAGTATGATTATATCATCCTTGATAGAATGGTTGACTTGGTTAATCAAGAGGTAGATAGAATAGCTCTTGTAAACCAAAGGGATGTTGAATATCAAAAGGGTAATCCTAACATTGCTCCTATTGCAAACTATGATATAGTAAGGGAGAAAGATGGTACTATCAAGAGTATTGGTGGTGCTGAGTTTAAGTTCCTTACAGCTCTGAATGATGTAAGATATGACAATGGTGAGACTTTCCTTGATAGGTTCCAGAGAATTCAGAATGAAGGAACTGGTGCTGAATTAAGAGAGTTCATCAGAGAGTCAGTAAGAGAAGCTCTTGACAATGAGTTTGAACAGACTTACAGAGAATGGGCTAAAGCTGGTTTACTTGAAGAACTTCCCAATGGTAAATACAAATATCTGGGAGTAATTGGTGTAAATACTGGTCAAAGTTCCTACAACAGGAATACAGCAACTTCTTTGAACAATGCAAAGAAGGCTCTTGAAGGAATGTGGACTACAGAAATGGATATTCTTTTAAGGGACTACAACAATAATAATCCAGTGGATGATAGAAGGGCAACTACTCTTTTTGAAAGTATTAAGGACTTGTTGAGAGAGAAGATGGTGAGAGGTGAGATTACTGCTAAGGAAGTAGATAGTATCAATAGGAACTTGGTTATTAGAAATAATGCCAAAGCTAAGTTGAGAGAATACTTCTGGAATAGTAAGTTTGCTACATCACAAATCATTGAACTCACTACAACTGACCTTGCTTTCTATAAGAATATAGAGAACTTCCAGAAGAGATATAAGGAAGTTCATGCTCCTGCCCTCAGACTTAATACCAACTCTAAGTATGGTAGAAAGGAAGAGAGAACTATTTATCTAAAGGATGATGAGATTGTATCTTCTGCACTTGATGATATTGCAACTGTACTTGATGAAAGAGTCAAGAAAGGTGAGATGTCAAAGAGAGACAGGGATTTAATCTTGAATAAATTCAGAGAGGTAAATGTGGCAGATGCTCAGGCTTATAGGTCACTAAGTTCTTACAGAGCTATACTTGATATGTCTGGTCAGTGGACAGATGATATGCAGAGAGCCTTTGATAACTTCCAAAGTGGTAAGTGGGATATGGCTGATTTCAATATTATCTGGCAGACTAAGAAACCTTATGTGTACACTCAGGTGAATAATATGAGTGGAGTACAAGGTCATACAGGCATTAAGACACCAGTTCAGCATAAGAACTCAGAGTTCCTTCTTATGGCTATGCACCATTTAGTTGCAGGTCCACTGGGTAAATCAGGTAAACTTGTAGCTATTAATGAATTCATGGAAGAGAATGGTATTGATGTAGTTCAGTTTGAATCAACTACTAAGGTTGGAAAACAAGGTGTGATTAACTTGAATAATGTCAATACTAAGGAAGATGTCAAGGCTGTTCTTAAGAATGCCACTACTCAGGATGGGGTTGAAAACCCTAATGTGGTTCACAAAGTAAGTTATGAAGACTATGGTATTCAGACTGCAACTCCAGAACATGCTATTGATGCAATTCAATTAGTTGGTACTCAGATTAGAAAGTTGATTACAGCAGATATTAGTCCAGATACTATAATTGATGTAAATGGTAAGAAAATGACTAAACAGGAATGGTTAGACTTATATAATGCCATTAACACTGAGAACATTATTCAGGCTTTTGCTGATGTAAATGAAATCTTCAAGGATGCCAAACAAGTTGAGAAGATTCTTCTTGAAGAATTGAGAGGTAACCAAAGATATGGAATTGATATGATTAGGGCTTGTACTCTTAATGAAAAGGGACAATTCAATATTCCATTATTTGACCCTGTACAATCACAAAGAGTACAGACATTGCTGAATAGTATTATCAAGAGTAGGATTACTAAGCAGAAGATTAGAGGAGGAGCACTTATTCAAGTCTCTGACTATGGTCTTACTGATGAATTGAAGATTGTTTTTGAAGGTGAAGGAGAGAACAAGAGAATTAAATATCTCGAAGTTTATATGCCAGCTTACAGTAGGAAGTTCTATGAACCTCTTATGAAGGCAGGTTCTCATGAACTGGATATAAATAAGTTACCAGACAGCTTGAGAAAGTTGATTGGTTATAGAGTTCCAACTGAGGACAAATACTCAATGGCTCCTCTTTATATTAAAGGTTTCTTACCTCAGCAGAATGGTTCTGCAATTATGCTCCCAGCAGAGATTACTACCTTGAGTGGTTCTGACTTTGATGTGGATAAATTGTATATCATGTTACCTGAGTTTAAGATAACTCCTAAGTATAATAGAAGACAGTTTGTTGATGATTTGGTTGCTCAATTGACACAAGGAAAAGCTGTATCTCCTGAAATGTTGAAGGAGTATAGACAGAGTGTAAACAGAGCCATAGATGATGGTAGGAAAGCTCCTAAGGATAGTCAGGAATACAATCTCTGGAAGACATATAAAGCTAACAGAGAGAAGTATAGAGTAGCTTCTGAGGATAAGATTGAGAAGATTGAATATGACTTTAGCAAGTCTCCACAAGAGAATAGTCTTGAAGCCAGAAACAATCTATTGATTGATATGATGTGGGGTGTTCTGACTAATGCTGATACTGCTTCAAAGATACTTAACCCCGGTGGTTTTGATTATCAGAAGAAGTCTGCAAGAATAATTAATATTCTTCAATCAAGTAGAGAGTCTGAACTGAGAAAGGAACTGAATATCCCCGAGAATCAAAGTACTCTTAGCAGGTTAAGTAGTATGGATTTGGAAGAACTTGATAAGTTGGCAAAGAAGTTCAAGAAGAAACTTGACCCTCTTAACCCAAGAACTCAGGTTCAACTTCATCAGCAGAACATGACTGGTGCAGCATTGATTGGTATTTATGCCAACCATAATGCAAACCATGCTTTGATGCAACATACTGAATTAGGTCTTGATACTGAGAATGGTTCTTTCTTACTTAATGGTAAGAGATTGACTTCTCTTCATGGTCTGATGAATGACAATAAGGAGTATATCTCAAGGAATAATGCAGGTTTCCTTGCTGCATCTGTGGATAATGTGAAAGACCCTGTGCTTGCTTCATTAAATCAGAATACATTCACTGCTGATGCCTCAATGCTTTTAAGTAGGCTTGGTTATAATCCTATTGAGATTGGTTTGATTATGTCACAACCAATTGTAATGGATATTACTAATACCTATTTCAGAGAGAGTAGAGAAGGCAAAGGAAAGGACACAATCATTGATGAAGTCATTGAGAACTACAAGAAAAGGGCTGCAATGATGGAAGATGTAACCTATGACAATTATAAATCTAACAAGTTCATGGCAGATGAATTGGCAGACAATATCATTCTCCAGAAGGAAGTGGAAGAATTAGGTGATAGGAATCAGACATCTGACTACAGAAAGGTTGAGTTCTATAAGAAGCAGGTGGCTGCTGGTTATTTATTTAAGAGAATAATGGGCACAGCAGATGCTTTAGGACAATTGGTTCAAGCTACAAGAGCAGATACTCAAGGTGGTGCAGCAGGTCCTACTATTGCAGATACACAGATTAAGATACAGAAAGTTGATGACTTCCTGACTAATGTAGTGTTAAATGAAAACTCTCCTTTAACTGGTGCAGATGTTATCATGCCTTTCAGTATGAAAGGTATGGATATTGACCAGATAAGAGAGAGGTTATTAAGCTCCCCATTACCTTATTTACAGGCATTCTTTAGTCTTGGTATTGACCAGACACAAGAAATGTTCAGTAGATATTTCCCTCAATTCACTTCTTCATTCAGGGAAGTAATTGATGGTAAAGAGGGATTGAGAGGCTTAAGACAGTACACTAAAACAGGCAAGTTGAATGCAAAGACACTCAATAACATCTACAATGATTTGTTAGCTTATATTATGTCAAAGACATCATTCTTTGGGCAAGAAGCTAACCTCAGAGCAGATGATAAGGTTACAACAGCCAGTGATAAAAGAAGGGATTTTATCAATAATTTCCCTGATTACTTCAACAGAACATTGAGTGAACATCCTGAAATAGCTGAACTTGAATTTGTTAAGAGACTAAGAGTAATAAGGGCTAACCAAAACAATCCAGTAGATACAGTAGTATTTAAGAATGTTGGTCAGTTAAGTCCTACTCTGAGAGAAAGATACATGAGAGACTGGCAATCATTGTTATATATGGGTCCAGAAGCTCAGTCTTTAGCTCTTAATTTATTCAGATACAGTTATTACAGAAATGGGTTTGCATTTGGACCTTCTACTTTCATTCATTTAGCACCAACTGCTATTAGACAATCCATTCCAGAGTATATTGATACACTGAGAGGATTGTTAGAAAGTGAGGATGATTACAGTCAGTTTATTGACCAGTATATCTACAATCACTTGGATAACAGACAGTTGGTTCCTGAGGTTCCTACAGAGGCTTCCACTCCTTTTACTAATGAACAAGGTGATGCTTTGGACATGGTTAAAATAACTATTGATACTAAATCAAATAGTGGTGATAAGAAGATAATAAGGAAGAGAGAGGGAATAGGAGAGGAAACAACCTATGAATTCTTTGATTACATAGCAAGAAGATACAAGGGAGGTACAATATATTACAGGCTTACACAGGCTGATAATGTACAACCTAATGTAGCTGTGTATGAAAGAATAGACCCACTTGGATTCAAGAACAGTTTCATTGAGTATGAATATGGTAAAGATGTTACTGAAATGAAGTCAGTAATTGATAAGAATGATAGAGACTATACTCCTTATTCAAGGGAGGATATTACAGCCTTTAATGAAGATTCTAATATTGATTATGACAACATGCCAGAATATCTTGACTATGATTTCTCAAGTATGGCTCAGGATATTGCAAGTGAGGCTTTCAGTCAGGTGTATAGTGCTCCACTTGAAGTGAATGAAGGTAAAGCAGATGATATTAATTCTATCAGTCCTAATACTGAGTATGAGGATGCAAACAATGATAAAATCTGTGGTGCAAATACATTATATGAATTATAGATATGGCTAAGAAATGTGCAATAATTCCTCAAGTGAGGAACAGTAAAAATGAGGTAGTAAGCAGCAGGTTATTTAAAGACCTGCTGGCTTATGCCCCTAATAGGCAGGAGGCAACAAGGATATACCTTATTACAAAGAGTAGTGACTTTATTACTAACTGGAATCCAAGGTTACAGATGGATGAAAATGGTGAACCTACTCTAAGCAGTCTCTTGAAGAAAACTAATCTAAGAAGCATTATTGATGAACAGAAGATTCTAAAAAACCTTAATGAAGAGATTGGTCATTACCATAAGACAGGTAGAGCCAAGTTGTATCTGAACAATGATGAAAACTATAGAATGTTAGTCCAAAAGGCTATTCAATTCAATACTCAGTCAGAGTTTAGAGAAGACTATGTTGCATCTGTTGAGAAGGTGTGGGACAATGAAAGTAATAGGGTTTATATCAGTCCTTTTGTCAGAGTAAGAAACAAGATGAATAGTCTTGAAGCTAACAATATGCAGTATAATTACACTCTTAATAATAGATTGAGAGAGATATTAGCTGCTAATGACATTGGGATAGGTGCTCTTACAGACTTGGAACAGAGAAGAGGAGTGGCAGGAGTAACAGACTTTAGTCAAGCCAGAGATGCTGCAACAGGTATAATTGAATTGATTAGACTTGCTGATGGTATTAAAGGTGAGAGGGCATTACCAGAGGAGTTTGCTCACTTTGCTATTGAGGCAATGGGTGATAACCCTCTTATCAATAGACTGGTTAATCACTTAGCTAACAATAGTTTGGTAGGTGAGATATTAGGTGATGATTACAACACTTATGACAGTCTGTATAAAGGTGATGAATCAAAGTTAGCCAGAGAAGCTGCTGGTAAATTACTTGCTAAACACTTATTACAGTCTGAACCCATCCCTTCTTCATCTTATAAATCCCTTCTGGAGAGGTTTATTAATGCTGTAAAAAATTTCTTTAGAGGATTAGGGGCTTCACAGTTCCAAAAAGCAATGCTTGAAGCAGAGAGTAGCTTTAGTAAACTGGCTGGTGATATTCTCACTGGACAGATGGATGAAGCTATTAATGTTGAGAACATCAGTACTTCTGAGGCTTTCTATTCCACTACTGAAAGAGTGGATAGAGATAAAACTCTCTTGAAGAAGATTATAGATAATGAATTGAAGAGGCTTAAGATTTATGAAAAGAGAAATCCTAACAGTCAATTTAGTGCCAATCAGAGGTTATTAATAGACAGGTTAGAACTTGAATTAGCTGATAATAGTGAGATTGAAGGTATCTACATGTTCCTTGATAATGCACTTGAAGAACTAAGGAAAGTTAGTAGTAGACTTGAGGTACTAAGAAATACTCCTGCAACCAATCTTAATGAAAGGGCTGGAGTACTTAGAGACATCAGGAACTATATGTACAGTTATAAGAGGATAGCTGATTCAGTAAGAGAGGCTCTTAGAGAGGAAGAGAAGTCCACAGACAATAGATATGGTCAAAGAGTAAGGGTTGCATTAGATAATGTCACTACAATGCTTAATGACCTTGCAGTGGACTACAATACAATCTCTATGCCTTTATTTGTTGATTTCATCAAACCCTTTGTAGGAGATAACCTTGTGGTTCCCTTTGGAAAGTACAAAGGAAAGACCCTTAATGCAGAAGAGTTGGTTAAAGTAGCTGATGAAGACATTTCTTTCTTTGACAGATGGCTGGATAGTATGGCAGACAGCTCTGATTATATGTTGAAGATTATGGACCAAGCTGTTAAAAAGAGCAAGGAACAAGCCAGATTGAAGACTATTGATATTCAGAAGGAACTACAAGCTGCCACTATTAAACTTGAACAGGCTGGTGTGAAAGACACTGAATGGATGTTTGAGAGAGATAGTAAAGGTAATCTGAGTGGTAACTACATAAGTGAGATTAATCATGCTCTATTCAGAGAGAGAATGAGGACCATGTTCCAGAGTCTCAATGAAAAGTATGGCAGAAATCCTGTAGGAGAGAATGCTGATAAATACAATGAAGAGAGACAGAACTGGTTCAATGCCAATATGGAGACTGTAGATGGAGTTAGACAACCTAAGAAATCCATTTATGAAAGTATGGAATTCAGAAGGCTTAATAAAGCCCAGAGGGAGTATTATACTACTGTAATGGATATTAAGGCTAAACTTGATGCTCTACTTCCTGATAAATATACAAAGTTGAACAGTGCTGTAAAGATTAGGAAAGACTTGGTTGAGAGGGTTAAAAGCTCTGAAAGTGTGAAGTCTGGTGCTCAACAGGTTTGGGAAAGTATCAAGGATAATTTCATTAGGAGAACTGATGATACAGACTTTGGAGACAAGGCAACTGTAAAAGACTTTGAGGATAGAGAGGTACAAATGTTACCTATCTACTTTACAAAGCTCAAGAATGGAGAAAGTGCTAATGACTTATCTACTGATATAGTAGGCACTATGACTGCTTATGCAGCAATGGCTAATGACTTTGATGAAATGAATAAGGTCATTGATGTTCTTGAGGTAGGTAGAGATATGTTGAGAGAAAGACAGGTTACTCAAACTTCTGGTGGTAAACCAATGGTTGAGAAATTTAAGGCAGTAGGTAGAAAGGTTGAGAGTAAATTAACCAAGACAGGAGATAAGTCAAGGTTTATGGAAAGACTAAATGACTTCTTTGAAATGCAGGTATATGGTAGATATATGGCAGATGAAGGTACATTTGGTAAGACTAATATTGATAAGGGTAAGGTTGCTAACTTTATTAATAGAATGACCTCAATGAATAATCTTGCTTTAAATGTGTTATCTGGTGTTTCCAATGTGGCTACTGGTAAGGTGATGATGAGAATTGAATCTATGTCTGGAGAGTTCTTCAATGAAAAGAATACATTAAAGGCTGATAGAAACTATGGTAAGGAACTTCCATCATTCTTAGCTCAGTTAGGTGATAGAGTAAAGACCAATAAGTTAGCTTTATGGGATGAACTATTCAATGTAATGCAGGAATATGAACAGGATACAAGAGAAGTCAACTTTGATAGGAAGACTTGGTTCAGTAGAATGTTTGGAACATCGGCACTCTTCTTTATGAATAATGCTGGTGAACACTGGATGCAGAATAGAACTTCATTAGCACTTGCTGATGCTTATAAAATGAAGGCTCCTAATGGCAAGTTAGTAAGTCTGTGGGATGCTTTTGAAGTTGTACCATTAGACAGTAGTAACAAGAAGTTAGGTGCTAAATTACAGCTAAAACAAGGCTATACTAAGGCTGATGGTTCAGCTTTCACACAAGAAGATATAATCAAGTTCAGTAGAAAAAGTGCAGCTATTAATCAAAGAATGCACGGTATTTACAATAAAGCTGATAGAAGTGCAGTACAAAGGTTGGCTATTGGTAGATTGGGTATTATGTTCAGGAAATGGATAAAACCCTCTCTCAATAGGAGGTTTAAATCAGCTACATATAACTATGACCTTGAGGCATGGACAGAAGGTTATTATCTTACTACTGGCAGGTTTATGAATGCCTTATTCCAAGACCTTAGAAAAGCTCAGTTTGATATTGCAAGTAAGTGGAATGAAATGACTCCTACTGAGCAAGCAAATGTCAAGAGAGCATTGACTGAGGTAGCCCATTTCCTTGCAGTAGCAGCAGCTATTGGATTGATAGAATGGAGTGATGATAAGGATAGACCTTGGTTAGTCAAGATGGTTGAGTATCAGTTGAGAAGGTTATACACTGAATTAGGTGCTCTTACTCCTACTTCAGAAATGGTTGGTGAAGGTTTGAGGATATTAAAGTCTCCTGCTGCTGGTGTAAATACAGTAGAAAAGACTCTTAATCTTATTGACCTAATGAATCCAATGAACTATGAAACATTCAATGGAGAAGATGCTATACTTAAGTCTGGACCTTATAAAGATAAGTCTAAAGCTCAACAGAGCTTACTTAAGTCTCCTCTTGCTCCTATGTATAATACAATACTAAGAGGAGTTTATATTGAAGACCAAATACCATTCTTTAAGCAATAGTCTTAAAACAAGTAAGGGAGAGTATGATTACTCTCCCTTTTTATTTACACCCTAATAAAAAATTTCAGCCTAATGCTTGGTTATGAACATCTGATAGCTTGCTCTCTTTCCTCTTGGGAAATTTGATTCCACATTTCTTCTGTCCATCCTTTCTTTTCAAGTGCTTCTCTTGTCTCAGTCTCAATACTACTGAAATCCATTGAGGATTGTACCCCCTCCTGATTTCTCATCTCTTGAAGAGATGGTACTTTATAGGTTATGTTAGAGTAATGTCCTTCATTAATATTCCTGTAATATTCAGTTAGAGAAGGTCTTAACTGGTTCCAATTAGTTACCTTAGCAAACAATTCCTTGAAGAAATTTATTATCTTAGTACCTAATGATTGAGTGTCTTGAGACATCACATATTCCCTGAAACCTTCTGCCATAGCTTCTTCAAGTTCTGAGTTACTTAAGTTTCCATAAGTTTTCTTAGCCTCTTGAAGTAATTCATCTCTAAGTGTAGGTTCTGTGAGTAAGTGGAATACTGCATGAAATGCTTCATGATATGTAGTCCCTTCGGCAGCTATATCACTTAAAGTAATGATACCATCACTAAATTGACCCCATGCTAATGCACCAGTCTTGGCTACTCTGATAAGACCATTAGTAACTACTACTCTTTCACTCTCACTTAGTTGAGGTAGAACCTTATTTAACCAAGCTAACTCCTTATCTTTATCCCATATAGGTCTTGATAAGTCATCAACTTGTCTTAATTCAAACTCTACATCAAACTCTTCATCAGTCTGATTAATAGCTTGCTCCTTAGCTACAGTTGAAGCTGCACCATTAGACTCTCCTTGATTAATAGTAGCAGGAGTAATAGGCTTCTCAATCTTAACTGGTTCAGTAGAAGGAGTATAAAGTATAGTACTTTCTTGAGACATATCTACAACTCTTTGAGGATTACCTTCCAGTATCTTCTTTATATTGTTCTTAGCCTCAGTCTCACTATATGACAGTACAGCATTCTTTACTAAAGCAATAGTATTACCATTAGGAAATACTGCATAGAAATCATTAGATGCAACATGTGCAGGTTGGTTTCCAAACCCTTTAGTAATATTAGGAACCTTAGTCATATATACCTCAACCCCATTCACCTTTCCAATAGGACTTAGATAACCTGTATGTAACTTTCCATCTCTCAAGAAGTAACCTACCTTACTATCAGCTAATGTAAATTCAGGTAATACATCATTTATAGGACTCTGTGTTTCAAGTGTACTATTGAAGATAGGTAAAGAGCTATTAGTATTACTCACTTCTGGAGTGGCTACACTACCAACTAAAGGAACATTCACAGATGAATCATAGTTAAGAAGAATACCCTTCTCCTTAGTTACTCTACTAACATTCTCCTTGTTGTACTCAAGTACAAAGGGTAATATAGCTAAAGTAGTGATAGGAGTATGATACTGAGACTCAAATAAGTTCTTATAAGCACTCAATTGTTTAGTATAATACTGCTCCTGACTCATTGTTTGGGTATTAGATTTATTCTTGAAATAATTAACCTTTCTACCATTCCTATCAACAAAGTCATAGAAGCTATATCTACTTGTCTTAACATCATATATCTTGAAGTTTCCATTAGCATCTACAGAGAGAATATCAACCTCACCAGCTACTCTATTTCCATTCTCATACTTATTGAAGAGCACTATATTATTAGTAAGGAATGTTTCACCCCTTGCTTCAATATTACTCTTAATTTCAGTAAGAGAAGTAACCAAATCATTGAATGCCTGTTCAGACATATTGCTTGGTTTAACTGGCATCTCACTTGATGTGAAGAAGTTCCTGATTACACTATCTACAGAAGTACCTGCATCTAATGCTCTTTGTGAATTAGTTCCAGACATCTTATCTCTTACTATATTCACAATAGTATCTCTGCTTCTTACATCTATCTTACCTTCAAAGGCTGTAAGGTCTACACCATAATGGTTACTTAAGTTCTTAAGATAGTTATTGAACTGTACTATATCATCTGCATTCTTTGAGAGATTAACTCTTAAATCCTGTAGAGCTTTAGCCTGCTTAGGAGACTGGGTCCAATTACTTCCTAATACTGAATGTACCCTCTTATATTCATGGTACTCACCATCATCCTCAAGGATATAGTAGAACTCACTATCAGTTCTTGTCTTATCAACCTTAGACTGGTTCTCTACAATCTGGTCTATAACTTTCTTAGAATCAGCTACAGTCTTCTTTCTATCAGCTAATTTCTGTTTGAATTTATCTGATGCAGCACCAGTTACATACTGACCTGTATTTCTGTTCAGAACCTTACCATTAGGAAGAAGGGTGATACCCCCTATCATCATAGAACCATTCTGAGCATCTCCATAGTTTTCTTGTATATAAGCCATATCAAGGATAGACTCTGGGAAAGAGTTAAGAGTTCTACCATTATTATCCCTTACAGTATTTGAAGTCAAATCTACATGGTATGTAGTATTATCAAATGAAACTGTAGTTCCTGCAATAGCTCCCTCTGTACCTCCTACAGGGGTTTGTATCTTTCTACCTTCCTCAGGCTTGACTGATGCAGGGTTTAGAGCTTGCTGTAAGTTACCTTGTATATCAAAATAATCAGTTGTAAACCAACTACTCTTTACACTGGCATCTACTATATTGGATGTCATTACTCCAGAAGAGAGTAACATGTTATTGTAGCCTCCCTTATTAAGCATACCTAAATTCACCTGTAATGGAAGATTGAATGCCATTAAAATGTTTTGTATTTCACTGGCTACTTCTGCTGAGTCTCTTGTATCAGGTTGAGTTTTAACACCCTCTCCACCTAATTCATAGAGAACATTAGGGTCCCATCTTTCAGTTAAGAATACAGTTCTTGCATCTTCTCTTCTGACTCTCTTACCATCTACTTCATCATAGATTTCATTCTTATTAGCATCTCTCTGAACCTTAGTAAACCTAATACCATTACCATTCTTACCTTGTATATAGTCAATATGAACATCACCAATATATAGACTTCTTGCCAAATCTTTTACTGCATTATTAACATCTTCCTCTGTAAAAGCATTAGCTAAAGCATCAATACTCTTCTTTATATTCTTGTATAAAGGAGTTGAGTTAATAGTAACATCCTCTGGGTTATATTCATTTTCATTGAAGTGCTTAATCCTTACAGCAGCAGGACTATATTTACCAGCAGCATTAGGAATAAGGATATACATCCTACCCTCCTTTTGGCTCATATCCATTGGCTTGATGATTAAATCATCACTGATTCTACCATTAGTAGACAGGACACCATTCTTTACAATACCAAAGATAGAACTTGAAGATACATTAGGTATTTCTCCCATGTTTCTTTCTTCTGTACTATAAGGTATTCTACCAACCATTATCTGAGATACTCTTGTAGTAGGAGTAGCTATAAACTTCTTATCCTTTCCAGTCTGATTGAATTCTTCTTTTACTCTTTCAATAAGACCTGATAAACCTTCATATCTATCTACTACATACTGACTTTCATCCAATGAACCTACTATTTGGTTATTCCTCTTATCTACAATAAAGATTGTATGGTCATTAAATTTAGGGTCAATCATGAAGCCAAGTTCATCACCTGCCTTTAGATTACCTTCATTTACATAACTGAAAGCTCTATTATCTCTAAGATAGTTATAAAGTTCATCAAAGTTCAAGTTCTCTTTCTCTGCAACTACTACATTGAAAGGTCTGAAATCTCCATCCTTACTTGCATTGATATGCAATTCAGGAATAGTAGGTCTATAATATTGCCTTTTACCCTTTGCATCCTTATCTAAAGATTGAGGAGTGGGAGCATTTTCATTGGCTTTCTTATTTTCCTCTGCTACCATTTGAGGAGTAATATTACCTACAGGAGGTTCATAAGTATTAACTGGTCCGGCATTAACTGGTGGAACTGTTGGTGTACCACTATCTCCAGTAGTTTCTCTCTCAGTAGTACCTCTTGTACCATTTGTTCTCTCAACTGGCTTTAGATACTCAGAAGGGAATCTTGCTTTGAACCTTTGGTCATTATTTACTGCACTCATTGCAGACAGAAGACCATATTGAGCCTCAGCAAAATTCATCATATTCAAATCATCTGGTAGATTTTCATCATACAGACTCTCTGGATTATTAATGAATACTGAGTTAGGGTTAGCCATCTCCTCAAGATTATTGGCATTTTCATGTTGAGTTCTAAGTAGCTCTTGTGCATTAGCTTTAGCCTCAGGAGAGATAGATTGGTTACTATCTATTGCCTTACTTACCTCACTATTATACATTTGAACTTCCTTATAGTCCTTAGCCATCTTATTACCTTCATTCTCAAGTTCATCAAGAATCTGTTGTCTTTTAGATGAATCAGGCTCATTATTCAATGCTTCTCTGAATTCATTAAGGTTAGTAGCAGCTAATGCTGCATCCTTAGTCTTAGCTATCTCTTGTCTTTCATTCTCTCTTATAATATTCTCTCTTTGTCTCTCTTGCTTTTGTTGTAGAGCCTGAGGATTTCTAAGATAAGTATCATATTTGTCAATGAAATCATTTCTTCTCTCAATCATTCTTTTCAAATCATCAAGTTCTTGAGTTATACCCTTAGAACTTAATATAGAGAACCTTTCAGAAATACCTTTTGATGCTTTATCTAAGGCATCAACAAATTGAGAATTTTCCTTATCATTAAGAATTGCTGTTAACTGAGATGGGCTTAAATTAGTAAGCATTCTTATTGCTTCTGCATCTCTTCTTTCTGCTTCCTTTGTTGATTCAGGGGCATTATAATATATATCCCTTTCAATATCAGCAGCTATAGTATTTAAAGATTCTTGTACTTCTTCAAATACATTCTTAAATCTATTCTCAAGATTGTCAATATTTGAGAAGTAATAAGTCATCTCTTCAAGACCATCTTCATCAAAGTAATCACCAATCTTAACCTGTAAGTCCTGACTAATCTTTCTATAGTTATCTACAGCTTCCTTAGTCTCTTGAGTTTGCTTTTGAATCTGTTCAATTACTTCTGCATCAGTCATGTTATCATATACTGATGTACCAGTTTCCTGATTAGTAGTGAGTTGTCTTATTTGTTCAACATCTTCTTCTCTTATATTACCAGCTTCCTCAATTATATCATATAGGTCATTGATTCTTCCTGCCTTATCAAACATGATAACATCACTAATAAGCTGGTTGTGTTCAGCATTCTTAAACTCAAAGTTATCATTGTTATCAGCAGCTTCATCCATTTGTCTCTGGTAGGCATTATGTCTGATAGCTGATTGATAGTAGTTAAGGAACTCAGGTGATTGTACTCTATTATTCAGTTGAGATACAATGGCATCATCTTGTTCACTTCTTTCTCTTATCTCTTGAATATCTTCCTTAATACCTCCTTGTAGATAAACTGGAGATTGGAAACCACCTTCACTATTCTTTGCACTCCTAAATCCTGGAATACCAACTAAACCAGTTAAACCACCAATGAAACCTTCTTCCCACCCTTCAACAGTACCATAGGTTTGCTGAATAGCTTTTGCAGCAGCTTGTAACCAGCCAATAGTTTCACTCTCTGCATCTGGGTCTATCTTGGCTCCATAGAAGTCATTAAGTTCAGAAGCATATTTATATCCTGCAACTTTACCTGCAACAGCCTGTCCCATTTCTTCATAAGGACCTTCTGCAACACCCTTACTTGCAATCTTCAAAGCATTTCTAAGTACAGAAGGTTTAGCTGCACTATAACTTACAGTACCATCCTCTGCAACTGTCCTTAGTATCTGACTACCTCTCTTAGCTGTATTATATCCACCTGCATAGAACTTACCAAACTGCCAAGCATCTGATACAGTAAGTAGTGGAATATTCAGAGCAAAGTCTATATTACCCATCTTAGCCCTATCTTCTGATAGTTTCTGTAGCCCACCTTTGTAATCAAACTTAGCATCTACTCTTGCCTGTAACATAGCTTGTCCTTCTGGAGTGAGAACTTGCTCAAAAGACTTTCCATCAGGAGAAATCTGATACTGTGCAAACTGAGGAAACTCTTTGAGCATAGCTTCCTGCTCTTGTGCTGCCACTTTAGCCTGTGCATCATCAAGTTGTTGCTTGTGAAGCTCAAACCAATCCTTGCTATTATTTATAGCTTCAATTCTTGCTTCACCTAATGCCCCTGAGAAAGCACCAGTAAGTTTAAGAGTAGGCTCAGCCATCTTAAGTTTCTTAGCATCTCTTGCCAATTCATCAGTAAGCCTTACACCATCAAGGAATAAATCTCCTTCCCTATAAGCTTGTAAAGCTGCATCAGGGCTAAGAGCCTCACCTGAGGCTGTAACTGCACCTTTGAATGCTTGTCTTGCTTTATTAAGACCAAGTAACTTTGAGGTTGCCCCAGCACTAATCTTACCAGAATAAGCAGCACCAACAGCAAAACCTAAGTTCTTAAGGAACTTGTCTCCAATAAAGTTAGCTGAGAATATATTCTCATACCAAGGGTCATTCTTCTCTGCATCAGTATAGTAATTAGGCAGAACTGACTCTGACCATTCATTTACTTGCTGCATTGCATTTGAGAAAGGATTATCCCAGAAGCCTGAGAATGTCCCTGTAGCTGCTGCATTACCTAAACCTACTATAGTACCAATGATACCATCAGCAAATGTAGTACCTGCAAGAACAGCACCCTTAGCTAAACCAGCTCCTATTTGAGCATACCAAGGTTGCAATTCACCTCTTGTATTAGCCAAGTTATCAAGTTGGGTGATAGATGTGATGTCTTCATCATACATACTATCATTTACTCCAACAAAACCTACCTCTTGAGGTACAGCCCTTTCCAATGCCCTATTAGAGACTTGCTTATATTCCTCTATATTATTAATAAGAGGAACATCTCTAAGAAGTCCTTCCTGCTTTAGTGCATCTATACTTTTAATTCCCTTTAACCCACCTACTCCTTGTGTAGATGGGTCTTGGATTTGTTGATTATTTGCCATATTCTTCTACTCTAATTTAGAATCTGTATTACTTTGTCTCTTAGCAAGTGTATTGAACTTACCATAGATATAATTCATCATTGTATTGATGTATCTTTGAGCTTCTACATCATAGCCATTCTCAAGAAGTACATTAATATTATTCATATACCCTGCTACACTTCTATCTGCATCATCTATTAGCTCAGGGTCAATAACTGCTGATTTAGTTTTACCATCCTTAGTAGCATTGATTATAAGTCCAACCTCTGGGTCATAGCTTATATCATTGTCACCAGTGAAGTAATCTGAGATATTCTTTAACTTAATAGGGTCTCCCTTCCTATTATCATCAAGTTCATAAAGACCAGTTGATTCTGTAGCTGCACCTAAGGTTCTTGCATTCTCCTTTATAACTTGAGAAATTAAGTCACTCTGAGTTATATTAGGTTTATATATAAAGTTCCTTACAGCACTGCTCCTAATATCAGCTTGTAACTTCTGTTCAAGTTGGTCCATATTACCATCCTTCATATCATACTTCTTGATTATCTGTTTAAGTCTTTCTGCATGAGGTTTAACCTTATATATTCCACCACCAACATTCACACCATATTGAGTTGGATAACCCGGATTAATTCTCTCAACTTCTTCATTAATCATTGCAGGATTAGCTCTTAACTGTTGTATGAACTGTAGGTCATTATTAAGTTCAGTAGTCTTCTTGTCTCCATCTACTTTAGTTTTAGGTACTGACCTAAATACAGCAGAGGGGGTTCCTTCTGTCTTACCCTTCTTGAGTTTAGCTAACCTTTCCTGCATTGCATAATCATAAGCCTTATTAGAAAGAGTTTGATATTGAGTTTCACCTACTGCATTCCATAAACCTTGTCTTGCATAGTCATAAGCCCTATTGAGGATATTCTCATCATTCCAGTTCCTAATACCAGAACTTCCTACTATATCTTCTACAATACCTTGAAGTATAGGAGAAGCCTCAGGATTATTCTGTACAGCCTGCATAATCTCCTCAGGTCTGAATCCCTTCTGCATTATAGTTTCGTAGTATTGATTACCTAAGATTGTTCTCCACTTTCTTGGGTTCTCTCTTACTTCCTTAGCTAAATTCTGTGCAGCAGTACCCACTTGTTTGGATAATAGTGCTCCAGAATAGGATTGTGGTGATAGGGCTGGGTTAGATATTAGTTCATCTAAGGAAAGTGTAGAAGCAGGTCTATCAAATAACAGTGTACTATCTTGAGCCTGTAATTTCCTTTGTTCATCTACTAACTCTTGTCTTCTCTTATAAGCCTGTTCTATAGGAACAATCTCAGAAGAGTATCTTCTTTTCATATCAATTAATCCTTGCCTACTTGCAGGAGTAAGTCCTTGTTTAGCTAATGACTCAGCTTGTTTAGCCAAGTCATTAGAATATTGTTTGTACATTGCATAAGCCTGTGGGTCTGTCTGCTCATTGGCAAGTCTTTCAAATACACCTGCCTTAGTACTTAACTCTCCCATTCCTTCCTGTATAGTATTATACTCATTAGTATAAGCCTGTAGTGGCTGTAACATTTCCTGATAAGAGAAGGGTCTAAACTTAGCATTGGAAATAAATGAATAATTAGCCATAAGTAAATCCTTTCTTCTTTTTTAATTTGCCACCTTTAGATTTCTTCTTTCCTGAGTAGTTACCTCTTGTGTCCATCTGCAATACTCCTGCATCTGCCAATCTGTCAAGCCATGATGCTTGTTCCTGCTCCCAACCTATATCTCCTAAACCTTGTAAGAAGTTAGTTATATTAGCACTTCTTCTTGCACTATCTTGGTCTTTAATAGCTTGCCTTAATTGAGCAGCAGACATAGCAGCTCTCATCCTTAACTCATCATTTTGATTGTTAGCCATTGCAGCTCTCATAGCACCTTCACTATTAAACTGGTTGGTTCCTCTATTAAAGCCTTCCACTTGTTGCCTTTGAGCTAAGTTGTATTCTTCAGCCTTTCTTGCCAAGTCACCTAAATTCTGACCATAATTATAGTCAGCAGCCAATAGACCAGCTTGCATATTTGCCCTATTTCCACCTGAGGTATTCTGTAATCCCCTTCTTGTTGCATTTGCAGAAGCATCAAGTCTGTTGATATAATAGTTTCTATCAAATGGCTGGTAACTTAAATAGTTACCAATAGGTGTGAAGTCTACATTTCCAAGATTCTTAGTAGAGTTTAATACTAAGTCTGCATTTTCATAATCAGGTCTACTAAACATATCAGTTATAGCACCTATTCCTGCTCCTACTATTGGAGCATACCTCAACCAAGAAGCCCTTTCTCTTCTTCCATTATCATCTTCATCTCCTGAAGAGATAGTTGATTGAGGAGAAATAGATTTAGGAACTGGAGGAGTAGGGATATTAAATGAAGGAGCAACAGGTTTAGAAAGAGGTGTATTCTCTCTTTTATATGTTCTTGAAGCTGCCTGCATTGCATTATGTACAGGACCCTTCTTCCTATCTGTAGCAAGTCTCTTTATATCTGATATGTCAGTAAAGGTATTACCTCCAATAGGTCCAAACTCTTGACTATTGATTCTTTTAAGCCAATTAAGTGAGCTTGGTTCTCCTTCTTGAAGAAAATTAACAAAGTTCATATAATCTCCTGTGTACCAATCATCTTGTATTGGTGTAAAGTTCTTATATGTTTTGTAAGGTCCACCATACTCAAATTTATTGGTATCACCCTTCCCTCTTCTATTCTTTATTCCTTCTTGAGCCTCAGCAAGTCTTGACATATTTGCCTCCAAACCTCTTTTACTTATTGGGTCATTTGGTCTTTCCTGACTTTCAAGCTGTGCATATTTAGCAGCATCAGCAAATGTATCCCCTTTCAATTTATATTTCTTCTTGATACTCTCAGGTAATTTTATTCTATTACTGAATACATAATCATTATATATAACCTCTCCTTGTTCAACTAAGTTAGGCACACCTTGTTGGTCAACACCAATCTGAACTCCTTCATTAGGATTCTGTTCATGAGTTCCACCTTCATCAATAATAGTAACACCATTGTTGAAGTCTCCTCCATGTATATTTAACCATCCACCAAAGGCATGATTCCATCCTCTTGCATTTGATGAGTCAATCTGACTTGGGATCCTTAATATTTTTATTTTCATATACTTCTACAATATTTTTACAAAAGTTATACATTTCAGATTCGGATAAATCTGATTTTATCTGATTGCAAGCCATACAAACTAATTGTATATTACCCATAGTATAACCTTTAGATGGAACTATTTTATCAATACTTATATTAGTAGATATTCTTCCAGAGTTAAATATAAAAGTCATGTCTACAGGTTTGTATTGTTTACAGCAATAACAGAATAAATATCCTTTATCATTGTACTGTTCAAATTTGGTTCTATTCCTTCTATTAGATATATTCAATTTCATACCCTTCCTTTATTAACCTTCCTATTTCTTTTTCATCCAAATCATATTCTGCTCCTTCTAAATACCCTCCATAACTGTGTTTATTCCAAGACCTGCTGTTAGCTGCGAAGGTAGCCCTCTTTCTTATAGTAGGAGAATTGCTTCTTTTACCTCTTGCAATACATTCAGAAGTAACCTTGCCTCCACAATATTCAGTAAACTTACCTCTATTCTTTTTCTTAATATGAATACCACCACCCTCAGCAAAGGTGTTCAATTCATCCATAGCTTGAAATGAATTAGGAAGAGAAGTCAATCTAAGATTTCCCATAGCTTTCAACTCTGAATTATTTAATTCCCTATTGGCTAACTCATAGTTTAATGCCTGTCCTCCTATAGTTCCAAGTGGACCCCCATAAGCTGCATAATTAGCCAGAAGGCTTTGGTCACTTATAATATCAATATTTCCAGCAGTATTGCCTAAAGAACTCAGTGCTCTTTGATTAGCTTCATCTATTTGTCTGTTTAATGCTCTTGTCTTCTTCTTGGCTTTATTACTGAACCACCCATCAGAACCCACCTGAGATTTACTTACATTAGCCATGCTTCTATAATCTCCCCAGTCACTAAGTAACTGGTCATTTGTAGTAGCTCCTGAAACATAATTTGACTGTTGGATAGCTTTATTTTCTGTCTGATTAACAAACTCTTTATTTATCTTACTTCCAAAAGCTGCATTAACCAGTCCTCCAACAAGGTTAACTCCAGCTCCAATAAGACCTCCAACTCCAGGAATTGCAGATGCAACAGAGCCTACACCCTGCATTATATTACCAACACCTGTAGTATTACCTTGAGGGTTGGCAAATCCACTGATTAAATTAGCCCCTGTGTTAGCCAATCCACCAGATAGCCAAGAAGGAAGTCCACCTCCATTGGCAAACTTCCTATTTCTTCTTGTTATAACTTTATTCTTAACCATCTTATTAATCTATTTTGATACAAAGGTAAGTATAATATTTGACTTATCAAATGTAATATTTAAAATAGTAGCATACTATAAATAAAATAATTATCACACATTGTAATGAACCATTATATCATGTAATTCTGCCCTATAAGTATTCTTACATATATTTGATAGCTTTACATAAGCCCATGTATTTCTAATTCTATCTCTACCATTAGTACTATCTCTTGGGATTAAAGCCCTCCATACATTAAACTTTTTCTTCAAATTTGAAGGAGTAGCTTCACTAAGACTTAACATAGAAAGTCCAGACTGGTATTCATTCCATACCTCAAGTTTATCAAATGAAGTTAATGGCATAAACACTCCTGACTGGTCATAGAAGTCAGCTCTATACTCAACTACATTGAATATCTTATCATATGGTTCCTCAGGATTACATACTACAGTAACATAATATGGCTTGAGTTCTCCATAGAAACTATTGTAGTCTCCAAGTTCATGTTGCCATATTGTATTATTCTTATAACTGTAGAAATTACCATTCATGTTGAACATAAAAGGAACATTCTCATAGTTAAAAAATGAAGTAAACTCCTGAAGGAGTTCTGAATAGCATAGGCAGGTATCATTCTTTATGAAATAGACATCATCATTTGTAGCATCATATTGTATTATATAGTTTGAGAAGTCTCTGCTATTCCATTCAGTTAATGAATTAGTTTCACCAATAAATGTTCTGAAACCTTTCTCAGATGATATGCTGCTTAGTTGTTGACCATTAAACAGCATTATATCATTTGTTATATTATCTATGAAGTACATTCCTGATGGAGTTATAGTCTTAGCCCATTTATTCTGTAGTCCATGTGCTATTGTCACATATCTCTTTCCATCTACTTTATAGCTATTACTTATTTCAATAGGTACACCTTCAGATGTAGGAATCTGTACTCTTGAGTTAAATAATATGTTAGCTATACCTTTATCTTGAAAAGAGAATATTTCATTTCCTAACTTTTCAAGTAACCTTAATTCACCTTTATCCCCATCCAAGTCAAGGGTAGAGGCAACAGTTATATTAGTCCATGTATCAGTTAACTCACCAAGTGATTTAGTCTTAGTCCATGTTATACTGTTTGGAAAGTAATCTATGTTATACCTGTTATAGTTTATACTTCTATAATTAAAGAAATTATTCTTCTGTGAGTAAACAGGATTAAGAAGATTGAAGTTCTGAGGAGTCATTACAAGGTTATTTGATTGACCTCTGTTCCTGTCATATCTTCCATCTATATTAACTCTTGTTTCACACATAAATGATATAATCTCAGTCATACTGTTTTGGTCTTCCAAAGTAAATGGATATGTCTTTAAACAATCATATCTCTGAAAGTAAGTATCACCTTCATTATATATAATCCTTGCAGATGTAACAGCACTACTTCCATTAACAAGATTAACTACTGGACCAGCAGCAACCCATCTATTAGCTTCAAGAGCCTCTTCAGAGGTTCCACCAAACCTATTTACTACATTATCATTATATAACTCTCCTATCCACAGCCCTGCTGAAGTTGCTCCTGAAATAATATCCTGATAGATTGGTAAAGTCTCTGTGGTTGGAAATGAATCTAACCATACAGGAGGCACCTTTACATCTACACCACCAATAGCAGTTGATATAGGGTTATTACCATTATCAGGGAGAATAACCTGCTGCTTTTTTGCAGTATAGTTAAATGCAAATACAGCATGTGGAGTTGACTTGTATTTCATACTGATAGGTTCAGTGAAATACTTCATATTGTTATTTGTTATCTCAGTAAGGTTATATGTAGAAACAACTGAACTATTAAATATAGTATTATAGTCTCCCTTCTCATAACCTGAACCTCCATTCCATCCTGCAAGATATATAGTATATCCCTTACTGTCAATCCACTCTCCATAGAATCCAGGAGCAAGAACCCTATCAACATTACCATAATAATTCAAGTTATCAAGTCCTGAATTGGTAGGAGGATTAATCTTAATCAGACTTACCTCATTGGAGTTGAATATACTAACATTAGTAATACCATTGTGATTCTCATCATCCCTTTCAGCATACCATACTTTACTTATATCAAAGTAAGATGTAGTAAGTGAGTACCTTAAATTAGATAGTTTCTTTTGTTTAAGTTTTGCAGGAATCTTTTCACCTTCTGCAACATTACCTACATTAACAAGTGAACCATTTCTATGCCAAGGATATACCATCCATCCTACTGGGAAGGAGAATAGATTATTTGCATCCTTCTTACCTTTAGCCATCCATAAAGGAGCAGAACTAAGAACTTTCCATCCTTGGTCATTACCAAGAGAAGTGCTGTTAACCTGTATAAAAGGTTTATATAGACCTAAGTCAGATGGGTCTGGATTAGGAGTTTCTGCAAGTACACTTACATCTGACTGTAAAGCATCTAAACTTATGACTCCTACAATCCTAAACTTAACTGACTGACCATCAATAGATTGTAAGTCATCATTGAACTCTATATCAGGTGAATGGAAGGTTACTATATTTTGGTCTACCACAAACTGGTCATCATAGGGGCTTACATAATTAAGCCTCTCCTGAGTTGATGAAAACTTCTTATATGAGTCAAAAGTTCTATTGATAGCATCATTACTCTGTATCTCTGAACCTCTTGCTCTTGCCTGAGATAATGGATAGTTATGTATGCAAGCCAATGGACTTGGTATTTTATCCCAATCCTGAGTACTTATATTCCCAGGAGCAAAAGGTCTACAGAACCATGAAGACTGTGCATAGGGAGAGTTATTTATCCTATCCTTTATATTTGCCACTGTAGGACATACAATACCCTGACACAGTATGGTTCTATCACTTGGTGAAGGATATACTACCACTCCCCTTGCTCTTATATAACCTAAGTCAACAAGTTGTTGGATAGTTGTAGCATTATTCAAATCATAATAACCTGTTACAAGTTTATATCTTGCTCTTCCACCAGAGCTCATAACATTTATAGTTGAAGGATGCTGATTTACTACTGAGTCATTAATAAATATAGCCTCAGACCATTTTCCAGTCTTATGTTGAAACTGTATTCCAAATCTATAAGTCTCACCATACTTGAATGTAGTAATCTGTGATGAAGAAAACTTAAGTTGATTTATATAAGGATAGGTTCCATATACTTCATTTGCATATAAATTCTTAGTACTAAAGTTAATAGTACCTCCTCTTAGTGAGTTCTTAATTGTAGGGGTAACTAATTTCCTGTTAATCTTATAGTTACCTAAGAATAAGGTATTATCCTTCTGTGTCATGGTCTTGAATACTACATCCTCACCCCCTACATACAATAACTCTGTAGGGTCCATACTACTTCCTGTAGTATTAGTATCTACATAACTTACAGTACTTCCACTAATAACAATATCAGCTACATTCTTGACTACAGGAGTTGCATCTATTGAAGTTCTATATATTGAATACAACCTAATATATTCAAAACTTGTATCTACATTTGATAACTCTATCCTGAATGAGTTACTTACCTTATCTTCAGGAGACCCACCTCTATCACCAAAAGAAGTATAGAGAAGGTCTGAGGTAGCAAATATATTACTCTCCTGACCATATTTATTAAAATAGGTCATTGCATATTGAATAACTCCTGGAGCAAACACTCCATTAGCTGTGTCTATTCTACTGACTTTTAAAGTCTCCTTGAGACCAAGTACCTGAACAAAATCAAAAGAATTATTAGTATATCCAGATGGGTCTGCTATAATATTTATAACTCTTGGTCTGTTCAATCCATCAGTCCAATATATCTTCTGAATATTATCATTCTCATATATACTTAAGGCTTCAATAGGATATTCCACATTGAAGCCAAGATTGCCTTGAAATAGTAACTTACTTTCAAAGAAGTTGCTTGGTTTATATTCAAGCCTATATATTCTATCTGTACCTGAGTTTGTAGTAAATATAACCACATAGTTATTCAGAATAGCACTTCCTATGTACTGTCCTTCTATTTGGGTAGGGGTTATAGTAACCTCCTTATTACCCTTTTCATTTGTTATTGAAAGGGCAGTAGAGTGTTCTCTTGCAGTTATTCTAATATTCATTGCATCATACATATAATTATTAGATAACTTGCTTTTAGAGATGTCTCTGTTCATCCCTTTTGGTATAAATTGTACTACTTTAGATTCCATATTAATGTAGCTTTATATATTCTTTGTCTCCTAAATGCTGGAAACCTTTCTTAAATTCATTCATTCTTGGAATAAGCTGGTTCCACATATTAGTAATTGACTCCATCTCTGATACAGAAGGAATAATGAACTCACTGTTACATTGAGCTGCTTTAAAAGCATAAGATTGCTGTGTATTTTGCATTACAGCAGGACTTATTTTACCCATGTCAAAAAGGATAGTAAACCATTCTTTCTTTATATATAACTCCAATGTAGCAAGGAAAATAGAATTATTTGGTAGTAAAGGAAATCCATCACTATCTACTGCTATTGCATTATAACTTATATCAACCTTACCAGTCCTGAAGGAAGTAAAGATAACAGAGCCTTGTGTCTTAAAGCTATTCTCTGTTCTTCCAGAATGATTATGAGGACTGACAAAGGTACTTGTCATAGACCTCAGACATTCTCCATTATCAGATAACCTGACCTGATTTATAGATACTAAATCACAAGGTAATATACCTCTATAGTCCTCTATTTTTATTGTACACTCCTTCTGTATCTTAGTATTAGGTAAACCCATAACACCAATAAAGTCAAGAGTGTATTGCACTGCTGACTCTATTGAAAGGTCACTAAGTAATGGGTGTCTAAGTAATCTACTTAGTACCTCCCTGATATTTACATAATCTATATTGTTAACCATAATTTACTTTCCTTTCTAAGTATAAGGCATCAATAGAGCCTTCTTTTATTTTCTGACTTAATCTAATCTTTAAATCCTTATTAAATAGGAACTCATAGTAGGAGTTATTATTATAGTTAGCTAACTCTCTATTATAGTATATTTTAAAGATTTCTTTCTCCTCCACTTTAACAAGTGTTTTATTCTTATGAGCTTCCTTGTCTTCATACCAAAGTTCTATTGTTTTATTCCAGTCAATAGGAAGGTTAGTTCTAACCTTACCATCCTTTCCAATCTTTATACTCCTGCTATTCTTTCTTAGCTCAATGGAGCCCATCCTATGTGGAAGTTTTACATCATGACCTTGAATTATTTCTTCAGCAAGAAGAAGGTTTATCTTCCTTGTAATAGCAAAGTATTGAGATTCTGTAAGTACATATTCCTTAGACTTTGGTTTATTCTTTCTATAGTATTTATAACCATCATATATACCTAAAGAATTATTAACTTTATACTTCTTAGGATGATTAACCTTTTTAATCCTTTTCTTAAATTCATCTAAGCTTTCTATCATCTTCTAACTTCATCAAGATTATCCTGTGCATCATTCACTTCATCTTTTGGGGAATATTCAGGACCCCTCAACTCTTTAACTACAAGCTCTATCAATGGAGGTATAAGACTATCCTCAATAGGGAAATCTTTATCCATTATATCACATATATCACCATCCTCTGATGGACATTCATAGTCTGCTGCTTTCTCTGCATCTTCAAAGATAGCTGTAAACCTTACATTCTCAAGATATAGGAATTGTGGATTTGATGATTTAAAATAAAGATAACCATCAGGAGCAATAGAACAATAGATTATATTCTGTAGGAACTTGTTATATCCTACATATCTCATTCTATCTCTTCCTACATATGATATTTCACCTTGATAAAAATCAATAGGATATACCCTTGGATTACCTATCTTCATAGTAACAGGTAACTTATTCTTGCTTCTTAAATAACATCCTCCTTCACAAGCTTCTCCTGATATAGCTGGGACCTGCTTAAGCTCTAAGCATAATGTCTGGTAATTACTCTCTGGTATAGGCTTCTTTATATCAGAATATCTTTGCTTAAGCAGAAATACCCTATACTTAAATAGCAGGAATGATATATGGTCTTGTGTAAATGTAGAGTCATCTGAACTTAACTTAAGTTCATCTATACACATATATGTCAATTCTTTTAATGTTGCCATAATAATTTATTTAGTTATTAAACAATAAAGACATTGCAAATATAAGTAAAATGACTCATATATACAATGTCTTTATTGATTTTATTTGCTGACTATAAGGATAATACTATCCTCTCCCTCTTAATTCAACTGTTACAGGAGAATTGTCTCCTTTTGTAATATATAGTGTTACATCTGTATACCTTTGCTCAGCAGTAATAGCAGGAATTATAAAATCTCCATTTATTGATGTTTCAACTAAAGTTATCTCCTTATATCCAAATATACTCTTACAGTATTTAGCTATATAATGAACCTTCCAGTTTGAAGAACCCTTCACTCTTAACACATAAGAAGGCATAGTAATAAACACTGGGTCATTACTGAGACCTGCATTAGTAAATGCACAAGCTACTATATCCTCACCATGAGTTACAAAGTCACAGTAGACCTTGTAATCAGATATACTATATCTGTTATTCTGAAACTTAAAGTCTGTAAACTTGATAGGAGGGGTAATAAAAGGTTCAACCTCTTCCACCTTATCATAATATTCGGGGAAATCTATTAAGCATGTAGTTCCACATAAGCAGTATATAACTCTTGATATAGTTCTTATATCATCTTCTGTTACAAATCCTCTAAAGTCTGTTAACAACTCCTCAAGGAATAATAGGGCAAGTAACTTATATACATCATCATAGTTCTTGTAACCAAACTGAGATAATGCTATGAAATAGTTATCAAGTGCCTCTGTCTGTAGTTTGGCTAATTCATCCATGACAAACACATTTAGTTACAGTTGAACTTGTATCAATGAAGAACTTCTTCCAATACTTGATAGCCATAGTATAATTCTTAGTTATCATACTTACTGATATTGCCTTAAGTCTCAGCATCTTATTTACAAAGTTCTTGGGAATACAACAAGTATTTTCTACCTCTTTCACACTATTCATAAGACATTTATATACAGGGTCAAGATTAACTACAGCTTTACTTATTGTTACTTCCTGAGAACCATTTAGACTTTTAACCCAAACTATAAACATCCTGTCTTCCAATGGGATTTTCAAATCAGTCTGAGATAAAGTGACTGAAGCTTCAGTTACAGAGCCTTGACTTAAATCAATTGTATGTACAGGATTACTACTTGGTCCTTCTGGAACATAGGTGTTATCAGAATCTATGATTATAGTCTGTATATATTCTTTAGTAGCTTCTCCATGATAAGTAGTTGAAACTTTTATCTCAAGATATTTATCATCAGGAGTTATCTCTAATTTTTCAAAATGTACATCCATAATTTTTAATATTAGTGATAAAAAAAAAAGGAGCATAGAACCCTATGCCCCTTATACTTTATTAACTCTCTTATGCTGGGTCAGCAATAGATAGTCCTGAAGCTGTATTTACAGCAGCTACCAAAGCTTTCATCAAAGTGTGACTTCCATCATCTTCACAAACAATTGTGATAGTTCTTTCAGACTTCTGAACTGATTCATTAGAGCCAATGTATGAATAATGAATATCCAGAGTATCATACTTCTTACTTGGGTCAACTAAGTAAGTTGTAGTAATATTGTTAGGATATCCCATACCTCTGTACATATCTCCTCTTGCACCCATGCAGAAATATTCAAGGTCTGCAATGTTATGACCATTCTCTACTTTCTTAGTAGAAGTTACTTTCTTAACATCTCCCCAAATAATTTCTTCACCATCAACTGTAATAGTAGTAGGCTGAACACTGAAAGGAATGAATGCTTGAGGCATTTTACCAAGAATCCAATCTTGCTGTACTTCCTCAATTATAATCTTATCATAGTCAGTCTTGTTAAGTTCAGCTTCTTTAGTTGCTGATGTAACTGGAACATCAGTACCATCTGCTGCTGCACTATTCAGATAGATATTTACCAAAGGAGTAGTCTCATTAGCAATATTCTTAGCAAGAGACAAAGCTAATGCTTTGTAGAAGTTTGAGGCAGTCATTCCTGAAGTAGCCTTTACAAAACCATACTTGAAGTATTGGTCATCCTCTCCAATACCAGTAAATTGTCTGAATGCAAGTCTTAACACATATTCCTGAGCCTGAACTGGTGCAGGAGCCAATGCTGAAAGAGTTACTTCATATCTTGCCAATTTATGTGCCATACTACCTGAAGCAGTTGCTTTAGCAGAGATTATATTAGCAATTGTAATTTTATCACTTGATACAATACCTGCTGGACTCATGTACTGAAAATACAGAGTAGTCTTAGCTGTATCTGCTTTTGGCAGAATAGAACCTGCTGCATCTGTAGATAGCAAGTTACTATCTGTCTTTAATGCTTTTTCGACATATAAATGTCTTACTTGGTTGATTGAAAATGTTGCCATTTTAATATAAGTTTAATTAAACAATTCTTTATTTACTACCTGCTTGTGGGTTTCTACTTATAATAGCAAGTCTAACTGCCCTCTCAAGTATTGCCCTGTGTATTACAGGATTTAGTTCACATTCTGTTATGGTACTAACTCCATTGATACTTAAATCAGAAGGAAGATTAACTAATATAATTGGGGTAGGTCTTGATAGATATCTAACCAAATACTTATCAATATTATAGTCAGACACAATCTCAACTATACCATCATTTATATCAAGTCTTAATGCTCTTCCTCTTCCTGGACCCCTGAATGGGTTTCTATATACTCTATAGAAATCATCTTGAGCTACTGGAGTTATAGAAGCTTCTTCTCCATCAAGGCATCCTAATCTTGAGTCTTTTAATACTGCTGATTCATAAGTAATAAACCATACATCTTCAGGTATCTGAAAGAACATTGAACTCTTAGATAAACCTAAGTGACCTGTTAATTTTTCACTTGTTTCAAAGGTCTTTACTAAGTTACTTAAGTATCTTCTGACTTCTTCTGTTCTTTCCAGACTATCTCCATACTGATTCTTACCTGTATAGATTTCTATTATAATCTCTTCCTGAGCATTTGTCAGGAATACTGATTTCTCATATTCATCAAAGGCAAGAGGAGTAGTAGAACCAAATTCTGGACTTGCTGAATATGAATCAAGCAAGGTATCAAATCCATCAGAAAATTCCTTAGTAGTCATTATTCACTTCTATTACCTAATTCAACACTTGCCTTCAAATCTCCTTCATAGGCAGCTTTGGCTAACTCAACACCTCTTTGTAGGATTTCTCTATGAATTAAAGGATTAAGTTCACACTCACTAACAGTATTCTTACCATTGATTGAAACATCTCCATATTCACTTGATAAGTTAGTAAGAATAATAGGAGCAGGTCTTCTTATATATCTAACTGTATATTTTGATATTGTCTCACCTGAGTGAGGAACTACTTCTGACTGAACAGTGTTTCCTTCACCTTTAGTAACAAGTCTCCATGCTTGATATTTAAGAGGTTCCTTGTAAGGCTTTGACATCAGTCTTGTATATTCATCATATCTGATTGGTATTACTTGCTTTACTCCTGTATTAGTTGTAAGGCTTTCATTAATCATTAAGAATAAATCAACAGGTAGTTTATACACCTTTGCTCTAACATCAAATGTTGTTGAAGGAGAATCAACAACAGTTCCATTAGCTAAAGTAATAAGCCCTGAGAAATCTATCTGTCTTTTTGCAGAACCATCAAACCCCTCAGAGTATTTATTACCTTTGGAGTTGAAGTAGTTCTTTATAATCTCCTCTTGTGCTTTAGTTAAGAATACTGATTTCTCATATTCATTCAAGCCAGGAGCAGCATTAGACATTATATTATTATACAGGACATCAAATTCATTTGAAAATTCACTTGTAGTCATCTTTCATTATACTTGATTACTCCTTTACTTTAGCTTCTATACTGAACTTCAAATCTTGATTCTTTGGAAGGTTCAGATATTTAGCAGCCATATTAAGAGTAGGTTCTTCATTATCACCACATAATGGTGTGCCATCAGACTTTAAGTATAACATACCACCTCTGTTGCTAATTACTCCCTCTTCAATAGCTTTCTTAATCAAGCCCTTAGTTGGAAGTAATGGGTCAGTTGCAACTCTTAAGAAGAGCTTAGCATCTGCCTTAATCAGGTTATTAACCTTTTCTTGCAGGAACTCAAGTTTAGAGTTCTTTGAGGTTGGTCTGCCATCAATAGTCTCAATGATAGTTCTGAGGATTAAAGTATCATCTTGGATTTTACCAAACTCCATGTAAGACTGCATTGTAAAGTTCATATCCTTTTTAGCATTCTTGACTTCTTCACCTTCTTGTATAATCACAAATTGATATGTGGCTTTAGGATAATCCTGTAACTCCTGAAGAGATGGTGCAATATAAGCCTTGTTTGCAAGTAGGATTTTATACTTGATGTAGTCATCAGGGTCAGATAGATTTAGGAAGTTGTCTCCCTTTGTCAACCTAACCATAGCATTCTCCCAGAAGTTATCTACTTTCTTATAGATACTAAGTGCATTGAATTCAAGTCCCATTATATCCTCAAGGAAAGATTTCTCTTTATCTGTGAGAACATTTACAAACATTCCTGAAGAAAGCTTAGGTACTGTAAACCATTTAACAGCTCCTTCAGCCATACCTCCATATAGAATATGTTTAGGGTCTCTTACTATACCACTCTCTTTTGGTACAAATCTTACAATAATCCTTTCATTTCTTAAACAGTTAATAGTATCCTCTTCCTCTACAACTGCTTGTTTCTTTTGCTTTTTAACAGCTTTAGGTTCAGGTGAAATAACATCAGTTACATGTTCTTCTTTCATAATTTCATCATCATCTAAAACTACACTAACTTCTTTAGCCATATTTTACTTCTCCAATTTAAAATAAAAAAAAAATAGGGAGAGGGAATATCCCACTCCCCTTTATATTACCCTTCCAGTATTGCTGGAATTAATGACATAGTTCTTGTTGGGTCAAGCACACAAACACCTAATGTTGCCATCTTGTGAATTATTGCTGAGTCCTCATCAAATGACATATGAGGATTACCCTTAGCACCTGTGAATGGATTTCTCAAACCCCACTGGTAGCTTCTAAGTTCATTGTCACCCTTAATTCTACATTTAAAGATATTAGGCTGGTCCATAGTACCAATATACCAGATATCAAATCTGTAAGACATAGCAGGACCACCCATTGGGTGAATAATCTTGTTTCTTACAGGGTCATCATAGAATGGGTCTACATCAAGTCTAACTCTAACACCATTAGGAGCTTTATATTCCACAAATTGGAAACCAGCACTAAGTGCATTTGAGTGGAGTTTAGACTGAGCCTTTTCTACTACTCTTGTAGAGTTATTGTCAAGTACAAAAGTAGTCCAGCCAGATATAGTTTGCAGAACTGCCTTATGGAACAGGATAGCACCTCTTTCACCAGTCTTGATAATAAACAATCTATCACTCATAGACAGTTTAGAAGCTGAAAGTTCATACAAGGCATCTTCAAGCAACTTCAAGCTAAATGTATTGTAGTACATAGTATTGGCAACCTCTGTCTGTTCAAAGATACCAGCACCAGTCTTAATAACATTACCTGACTTACCAAAATTCATGTATTCACCATTAGCATTCCTGTTTGAGGTACCAAATGCCATAGCATTATTCTTGTATTCAGAGAATTGTTCCTCTACCTCATAGTCTACGTAGTGCATCCACATATTAGCAGTATCCTTAACCTGCTTGCCATTTACATTCCTAACCATAGGAATACCTATAGCAAGTTTCTTGCCAAGCTTATTACCAGCTACCTTATGTTGGATTCTAATAACAGACCATTCATTTCTCATAGAGACAGGAGTACTAAACCTAATATCACCTACCTTTCTGGAGAGTTCCTTCTCTACAGGAGCAAAGTCTACAGAGAATCTTTCACCAGCTTGAAGTCTTTCAGCAGGACATCCAGTTGTATTACCACCCATAAGTTCTACTTTGTAGACAGCATTAGTACCTTCCATTCTTGCATCACCAAGGATTCTAAATGGATATACTTGGTTCAAATTACCTACAATAACTTCACCATCTGCAAACCAATCTTCTGGGAATACAAGATAGAAAGGTGATGTTCCCACACCAACATTAGCTGCACCTTCTGCAACTACTGTACCATTCTCATCTCTTGCTTCTACAAGTGGAATATTCCTTCTTGCAGAACCAATAACATCCCAGTAATATTCATTATCATCCTCAAACTCTCTTACTGGGAACTGATTCAGGAATGTATCCAGAGTTTTCCCTCTATTGAATGCCAGCAATTGCACCATAAGGTTTGTAGCCTTTTGAGGTTGCATCTGGAAGATAGAGCCAAGGTGATTATCACTTGTCAGACCCTTCCAGGATTGGAAGCCTAACATTTGAAATTTACCTAATTTACCAGCCATAAAATTAATTATCTTTTAGTTTATAAATATGTTTAGACATCAGGAGTCCAGCCATTTCCAATATAAGATTCATTGTCCTCCTCAATACCACCAACATATCTTGGATTACCTGCTGAGGACCTTGAACTGCTACTTAGTTTGTGTTCCAGTTCTCTTAAACTTTGCTTGACTTCTTTCTTTACTTTGCCCTTGACTAAACCATCAAGGTTCTTAAAGCCATCAGTAAGTGTGAAGAGTACACTAAGATATTTCTTAAACTCAACTGGGTTGTCTCTTTCATACTTTCCAATTGTAGTTAAGTATTCACCATCTTCTGTTTTGAATACAGGCTTAGCAATGTTATCAAAGGCTTTCTGTCTTGTAACTTTATCCAGTGGTATTCCTTCAAATACCTCTTTGTCTTCAAGCATTACCTTCTTAAGCTTTTCAGCCTGCTCCTTAACTCTTCTTTCTTCTGCTTTTGCTTCTTCTTGTGCTTCTTTGATAAGTTCCTGATAACTCTCAGTGAAGTACTTTCTGTTTTCTTCTAAGGCTTCCTTAGCATCTTCAACATCTGTACCTGCATTAAGAGATTTCTGAACTTCCCTTTGTGCCCTTGCATCACTGTATCCTCTATTTCTAAAGTCCTGATAAATAAGCTTCTGTCTAAGCATTTCACCTTTATCATTCTCAGCAGTGATATCTTCTTCTTTAATTGAATCAAGATATGAAAGAGTATTCTCATACTTCTTTATTTCTTCTGGTTCAATATCAGCATTAAGAGCAGCATCAATTCTCCTTTGTCTTTCATCAAGTCTTGCTTGAATTTGTTTTTCAACTGCTTCAGCAAAGTCTTCAGGTTCATTGATACTCTTTAATGTTTCATCATCAAGGTCAGGGAAGATACCCTCATCTTTCAAGGCACTGGCAATGGAAGAGTAGAAGTTAGTTTTGGGAGAAGTACCACCATCCTTTTCAGAGTTGGTATCTTCCTTTTCTTGATTATCTTTATCTTCACTACCTACGCCCTCTGGAGTGTCAAATAGATTTTCTGCATCTACTATCTCTTCCTCAGTAGTTTCCTTTTCTTCTTCAGTATTTACAGACTCTTCAGTCTTAGTTTCTTCTTGACTATCTTCATTAAATAGACCTTCAATGTCTACCATTTCTTCTCCAGATAGTATAAAATCTTCATTTAATCCATCCATAGTTTTCTCCCTAATTATTAACTGACTGCAAAGTTATAATAACTATTTGATATAGGCAATATGGTAATTAAGATGCTTTAGATTATATAAATAAAACCTTTATTTACTGAACAAAAGAAAGGGTGTAATAACAAGTACTACACCCTCTCAATAATTATGCTTCCTTAAAATACTTCCATATTTTACATCCACCCTTATAATCATCATCCTTGAACCAGAAGTTGATTGCAGACTCTATGATTTTTGTATCAATATTATCTCCGAACCAAGCTTTAAACAGTATATTTTGCATAGGATTCATTGAAGTGTTCACCTTCATTTCCTTATTTTTATTATTCTATTGTGACAGTAATTTCTTCTCCAGCTACCTTAGCTTTTAACATCAGGGAATATAACTCCTGAAAGGTAGAAGTAGAACTAATTACTTGTCCTTTTATCTTGTTGTCTCCAACCAAGATACATCCTAAGGTGTCAGCAGGCTTATTTCCTACATGAATAAGGACTCCTGAATAACCAGGAACATCAATAAGTCTGGGTAATTTTCCTCCACAGAATTTAGCCCATGACCTATCTTTGAACTTAGGACTTACTGTATTCATGTCTATTTTATAAGTTCCAGTAGGAATTGCTGTTTCACCATATACCTTCTTTGATTGTATCTCTGAAAGAGGTGAGTCTTCTGTTAATCCTCTATCTGTATCTTCTAATGTGTCACACTCATATATACCATTTACATATAAATGTCCTATACAATATTTATCTCCTTTAAATATTCTTTTAATGGTTATGTTCATCTATGTTCTTGTGTAAAACTGTTTTATAATAACCTTTTCTTAATTGACAACTTAAGTCTGTGCACATAATAGTCATTAAGTTCAAGACTTGTTTTTTTAACTCCTTCACCTCCTCCTCCAGACTGTCACTTATTTTTAAGGAATCATCAAGCCTTTTTCTATTATCATCTGAGAGTTGCTTGTAAAATTCTAAAGACTCATTCATATTCTTTATCAGATTATTATCAACCTCACTGTTGTATTTCTTTCTTGCAAAGAACCATGAAGTCCAACCACTAACTATAGTAGTTAGAAATCCTACACCTGCTGTAATCAGTATTCCACCATCAATCATATTATTCAACTATTTATTTTATAATCCTTCTCATACATAA
>ERZ857745.823-NODE-823-length-42472-cov-5.959120_pt1 | contig 42472 bp, 67 predicted proteins | sample MGYA00519699_ERZ857745 | MGnify/ENA primary metagenome ERZ857745 (study PRJEB31778, sample SAMEA3449357) | human gut metagenome | biome: human gut; feature: human-associated habitat; material: faeces | place: United Kingdom | collected 2010/2012 ... | reverse complement strand
AGCTCTTGGCCCCGATGCGGTAGCTGACAAGGGCATGACTGTTTTCCCGCGTGACCCAGACGGCAATCCGATCTTTTACGATTACCAGATCAAAGGCATGTTTAAGGATGCTTGCGGTATGCTTTCCCGCATCGGTGGCAAGACCGAAACTGGCAAGAAGAAGGCCGTGAACGAAAGCGGCAAGCTGACTGCTTACAAGAAGGTCATTGACGGCCTGATTTTCATTCAGCCCCGCATGATTCCCATTCACGTGAACGGTGAGATTACCGACTGCCAGCGTCCGCTGCGTGCTCAGACCGCACAGGGCGAGCGCGTGAGCCTTGCCAACAGTGAGGAGATCCCGGCGGGTAGCACCTGCGAGTTTGACGTAATCCTCCTTGACGACAGCCACGAAAAGGTTGTGCGTGAGTGGCTGGATTATGGCATCCTGCGCGGCATCGGCCAGTGGCGCAACAGCGGAAAGGGCCGCTTTACCTACATCGCTTATGAGGTGAAGGACTGAGCGCAACGGCATGGCATTGACGGCCCTGATTCGCGGAGGCAAGGCTGAGGTTCGATTGGCCGTGCGTCGCGACGCACGACAAAGGCGGTGCAGCTCGAGGCGTGGCAAAGGCTATGAGGTGAACTGCTGTGCAGTGGCAGCGTGTTGCGACCTACCGCATCGCAGCGGCACTGAGAAGCACAGACAGGCAAGGCGAAGGAAAAGCGGAGAAAAGCAGAGCGAGGGCATGGTACGGCGCCGTAGCGAATGGTAGAGCAAAGGAATGGCAGAGAAAAGCGCTGATGTGATTTGCGAAGGAAAAGCGGTGCACCGTGACGATTCGCTGTGGAAAGGTTTTGCTTCGGATGCATTGGCATGGCAGAGAGAAGAAATGCCGTGATTTGCGCAGCGATGGCATGGCAAAGAGCGGTCAGGCGTTGCGATGGCACAGCAAAGAGAAGACATTTTATTAAAAGGAGTGAACGATTTGAACGAATTACAGATTTTCAGCAACCCCGAGTTTGGCAGCATCCGCACGGTAGACCAGAACGGCGAGCCGTGGTTCGTGGGCAAGGACGTCGCGGCGGCGCTGGGTTACAGCAATCATCGCAAGGCTTTGATTGACCATGTTGACGAGCAGGACAAGGGGGTAACAAAATGTGACACCCTTGGAGGAAGTCAGGAAGTGACCGTTATCAACGAGTCCGGCCTTTACAGCCTGATTTTTGGCAGCAAGCTGGAAGGGGCGGTGCGGTTTAAGCGGTGGGTCACCAGCGAGGTGCTGCCTACCCTGCGCAAGACGGGCAGCTACATGATGCCCAAGCTCAGCAAGGAGATGCAGGCGCTGTTTATGCTTGACAACCGCACCCAGCGGCAGGAAGAGCGGCTCACCGCGTTGGAGAACACCATGACGGTGGATTACAACCAGCAGCGTGTGCTGCGCAAGAGCATCAGCCGGGCGGTGATCAGTGCTCTTGGCGGCGAGGACACCCCGGCCTACATTGACAACCACGTGCGCAGCAAGGTGTACAGCGAGTGCAACCACGATGTGCAGGACTGGTTCCGGGTGAACAGCGTGGGCAACATCCCCCGTAAGCGCTTTGACGAGGCGGTGGAGTACATTCAGCGCTGGAAGCCCAGCACCAACACCGTGATGCTGATCCAGCAGACCAACGGCCAGACCAGCTTGTTTGCCGCAGCCGCTGCCCAGAGGAACACCACTACCTCCGGGAAGCTTGTTAAGGAGGTATAAGCATGAAAAAAGTTATTGTAGGCGTAGTGTCCGTATTGGCAAGCGCTTTGCTGATGGCAGGATGCAATAAGCAGGTTATTGACCTGACCTATGAATACAACTGGGCGCAGCTGAAAATGCCTGATGGAACGATTGTCGAGGGGAAATTGAACAGTTGGGACGATTACGAGGGCGACCAGCTGCAAGTGAAGATTGACGGCGTGACCTATCTGGTTCATTCGTCCAATGTTGTGCTGAGACATTGATAGAAAGGAGGACGCCATGCAGAAGCCGAGTCTTACGATAGGCGAATGCGTCCAGATCCTTCGGGACAACAACATCTCAAAGACTGAAAAGGTCTTGGGAGCGCAGATCCAGGCGGGGCTGTTTACCAGCTGGGCGATTCCTTCCGTAGGAACAAAAGAGCCCTGCCCGGACATCTCCCGCGCCGGTTTTATGGCGTGGGTGAAGGACTTTTACAAACTCGAAAAGGTTTATACAAAGGAGGAACCAAGAGAATGAGACTCAAATCGTTTGTCTCCACCGGCACGGTAGGTCTGCTGGCTATTATCGGCGCGGTGCAGGCGGTGCGCTGGGCCTGCTCCTGGCTGGCCGTTGCACTGGTTTGCTGGGGCGGCTGGGACATCGCCGAGGCTGCGTATGCCGCGCCTTGGATTATTGTTGCATCTACTGCCGGGCTGGCGATGTCGTTTTATGGGATGTATGAGGACAACAAACGGTATAAGCGCAGCGGTTACAGCAAAATCGTCCGCAACCATGCCCGGAACCCGGAGTATCCGCAGAATGAGGAGAAGGGCGCATGAAACTGGAAGAGCTGATTCGGCAGCGGGCCGAAGAGTACCTGAAAACAGCCGCACGGCTTGCAACGGAGTCCGCGCTCACGGGAGACATCTGGCTGCGGGTCATCTGCCGGGAAAAATCAGAGGTCTATAGCGCGGCAGCAGATGGGCTGCTCACAGCCCTCCACGATGCGGAGGATGCCCCACATGGCTGATTACATCCACTATGTCACATGGTACACCGTGTACAGCGCCAAGACCGGCGAGGTAGTGGCCGCCGGAACGTCCGCCATGTGCGCTGCGAAGCTTGGATACAAGACCGCCAACAGCTTTGTGTCGTCCGTTGGACACCGGCGCCATGGAAAAAAGCGCCCGTACAAGTACATTTTTGAGCAGGAACGCATTGATCGTGCGGAGGTTGACTGTCTCCCTCCGCTTCGCCGTTACTGCAAAAAGAAAGGCCAGTATGCGAAAAGGAAGCAGGAATATGAACGGTAGATACATGCGCGCCGCAGAGATTCGATGGCATAATCGTCAGCCGGAGCGGCTGCGGCACATCCATCGGGATGAAACTCAAAAACAGCAGGCTTCATTCTGCTGCCATGCTTACCATAAAGGGGATCCTGGCAGATGCGATAAACTGGTTTTTGCCGGTTTTGACCCCGTGTTATCAAGTGTGCAGGCTCAGCATTGGGCGGACGAAAACTGGCCGCTTTATGACCATGTCGACGTCTTGGATTCTTCGGGCCGCAAGATTTACGGGAGGTGATACACATGAGTCAGACGTTAGCCCGCAGAGCCCGCATCAAAGACCTTTCCAACAAGGCCGAGGGCATTTTCCAGTACGTCGGGAACGACAATGTGCTGTTCCGACTCATCAGCACCGGCAACAAGCTCACCAGCGACGTCAACTATGCTGTGGCTCTGTTCACCGGCTTCGCCCGCAGCCATCAGCTGGGCAGTCAGGAGACCCGCCGCACAATCGACTCGATTTATCGCCGGGTCGGTGAGCTCATGTGCCTCATCGACATCGTTCATGCCGCTGCCGGCGAAGAAATCATGCCTGAGCCGTATGAATCCATAGATTTTTGTTACATGACCGAGTACCGCACCATGCTACGGGAGGCCGTCATTCGTGGGATGCCGGACAACTACAAAGGCCCGGCGCAGAACCCCTACACTGTCAGCCTTGTGCAGCCGGGCGTTGGCCACGGTAATGGTTACACACTGGACGAGTACGATGACGATTTCTTCGCCCGATTTACTCGCAGAGAAGAGCCGCGTGACCGGAAGCTCGTCTTCCGCTGCACTAAATCCGAGCTTGACGCCATCAAGCGTTACGCCAATATCATCGATATTAAATTTACCGAGGAGGAAATTCATCATGCCTGAGAAAAACCAGACCCCTATCGAGATGCTCGACCAGAATGCAGCTGTCGTCCAGAGTGCAGAGGTGCCTGCGCCTGCAGCACCTATCCAGCTGCAGCAGCGTCAGAGCTACGCCGAGAAGGTGCAGGGCCTGACCATTGACGAGCGCAACTGGATGCTTGCAAAGTCCAAAGCCGCCGCGATGGCACAGCTGCCCGAAGGTTTTCTGCCTCAGACCTACACTGGCAATCCCGGCGCGTGTGCCATCGCCTGCGAGATGGCCCTGCGCATGGGCGTCTCGCACCTTTTCGTCATGCAGAACCTTTACGTCGTCCATGGTATGCCCACATGGAGCGGCAAGAGCTGCAAGGCCCTCATCGACAACAGCGGCCAGTTTGCGGGCCGCACCCGCTACCGCATGGAGGGCGAAGAAGGCACCGACAACTGGGGCTGCCGCCTGATCGGCGTGGACAAGCTCACCGGCGAAAAGGTCGAAGGTCCGAAAGTCACGGTCAAGATGGCAAAGGATGCCGGGTGGTGGAACAAGAATGGCAGCTACTGGCCCAAAATGACCGAAATGATGCTCAAGTACCGCGCCGCCGCTTACTTTGCCCGCGCCGAGTGTCCGGAGGTCCTGATGGGCGCCAACATCGACTACGAGGTAGGCGCTGGCGACGCCGAGGAAGAGGGTGCGGCCCATGCTTAATGTTGTTGCATTGATGGGCCGTCTGGTCTACGACCCGGAGCTCAAGACCACCCAGAACGGCACCAACGTGTGCAGATTCCGCATCGCGGTTGACCGCAGCTTTGCCCGGCAGGGCGAAGAGCGCAAGGCCGATTTTATCGACGTCACCGCGTGGCGGCAGACCGCCGAGTTCGTCTGTAAGTATTTCCAGAAGGGCAGCATGATCGCCATCGAAGGCAGCTTGCAGACCCGTCAGTACCAGGACAAGAACGGCAACAACCGCACAGCTACCGAGGTTCTTGCGTCGCAGGTGAGCTTTTGCGGCGGAAAGGCCGCAGAGAAGCCCGCTGTGCACGATTTCGAACAGCAAACAGAAAATCATGTGCGCGAAGCAAACGCCGCTCACAGCACCTCGCAGAAGCCTCAAAGCGTACCGGAGTATTCGCAGGGCAGCGCAGACGACTTTTCGGTCATCGACGACAGCGAAGACCTCCCGTTCTAAGCCGAGAGCTGCGCTATCTGGCTATACGGGCGCGCAAAGGAGGTGATTGAGTGGCACAGGACGATAAAAAGTCATTTGTGGCGTATCTGAGCTGGTTCGACGCGCTGGAAGAATACTCCGACGCAGAGGTTGGGCAGTTGATGCGAGCTCTTGCACGGTATGCCAAAACCGGAGAAGAACCCGAATTTTCAGACCGTGGGATGCGTGGCAACTGGAAATTTATGTGCAGCGACGTAAAACGGGCGTCTGAAAAATGGGATGAAACCCGCAAGAAACGCAGCAACGCCGGAAAACGCGGTATGGCAAAGCGCTGGGGAAAGCCTGACGACATAACAAAGATAACAAACGATAACAATGTTAATGACGACATAACAAAAATAACTGTAGATGTAGATGTAAATGGAGATGTAGATGGGGATGTAGATGTTGTAAAGCGCGATAACACCGCCGCCGTTGATATGGAGTTATCAAAAATCGTCCAGCATTACCAACGTGCTATCGGCGACTTCCCGCGTTCGGCGCTGGAAAAACTGCAAAAATGGCGGCAGGAGTACAGCACGGAGATGATTTCGCTGGCGATCGACAAGGCCGCAGAGGCCGGGAAGCGCTCGTGGAACTACATCAACGGCATCCTGTCTGGCTGGCAGCGGGACGGGATACGCACCCCGGGGGACGTGGCAGCGAATGAGCAGCGCCGACAAGAACAGCCTCGCGGGAAACAAGCCACAGAAAGCACCGCAGAAGCATACGCAAATATTTTCAAGGGGGTGAAACCGTGACAGTGGAGATGATGACAAAGCTCCTTGCGGACGCTGAGGCCTATTTTGGACGGCCTCAGACCGCAGAGAACCGCGCAAGCATCGCGGAGATCTGGGCGAACTCATCGCTCAAGGATGTGCCGGATGAGATGGCCTATAAGACATTCCACGAGGTGATTTCGGAGTGCAGCTGGCAGAGCCAGCTTCTCCCGACGTGGAAAAAGGCCATCGAAAAGGCCCAGGGTGAGCAGATGCTGGCGAAGCACTGCCTTGCTGCCCGCACCCGGATGCTCAAGTCCAGAGCAGAAAGAAAGCTTCTTGGGCAGGCAAGCCAGAACGGAGGACAAAATGCCTAGATACAAAGTCATCGTAGAGTGCAGCGGTCCGCACGGGAATGCCGCGCTTACATACCGCATCAACGCCGCGAGTCAGTTTGCGGCAGAGTTCCGGGCCTGCCAGCTGGCGGGTGACCATTACCCCGAGTATCGGGACATCAAACCGGTGAGGACGGAGGTGCTGAAAAATGGCTAAAATCATAGACCATCTTTCGCAGGGCGAAATTCTCGCCCAGATGGCAGAAGAGCTGGCAGAGGCCGCACAGGCGGCGCTCAAGTTGCGCCGGGCGCTGGATGACTCAAACCCGACTCCCAAGACTATCCCCGAATGCTGGGAGTCGCTGGAAGAAGAAATCGGCGATGTCATGAACTGCATTGACGCACTTTTGCTGGAAGACGATCTGAACTACCACGCATTTATGAGCAAGTGCGGCGAAAAGGCAGAGCCAAAAATGGGCCGTTGGAAGCAGCGGTTGGAAGCGAGGTACGCGAAAAATGACGATGACGCCGTGTAAAGACTGCCCCACTCGGCACCCGGTGTGCCACGACACCTGCCCCAAGTACGCCGAGTTCAAGCGCCAGCGCGGCGCAGAAGCCGCTTACACCCGAGAGATGCTGGACACGGGCGAGGTCTATCACTACGACCACGAGGACCGTCACCGGGAGCGGGGCCGCAAGAAGTACATGGGAGCGAACGGAGGAGCGGACAGATGAGAGTGCTTATTGCTTGCGAGGAATCACAAGCGGTTTGCAAAGCGTTTCGACTGCGGGGACATGAGGCATATTCTTGTGACGTTCAGGAACCGTCTGGAGGACACCCTGAGTGGCACATACACGGAGATGCTTTGGCACCTCTTGATGGGGGGCAGGTCATAACGATGGACGATAAAAGTCACTACATTGACGCATGGGATCTCTTGATTGCACACCCGCCTTGCACCTACTTATCCAAAGCCGGCGCAAACCGTTTGACAGTCAACGGAAAAATTCAAGAGCCTCGGTATGAGAACGGAATCCGAGCACGAGATTTTTTTCTGAAATTCTGGAATTTCGATGTGGAACGGATTGCGATAGAGAACCCTGTCCCTATGAAAATTTGGGAACTGCCCCAATACAGCCAGATCATTCAGCCGTATATGTTTGGAGATCCGTATATAAAGACAACTTGTTTGTGGCTGAAAAATCTTCCTATGCTTTTCGCAACAGATGTTGTTGTGCCGACCTCTAAATGGGTGTCTTCATCAGATCACCGTGCAAAAAAGACCGGTGACGCATGGGCGAAAAGCGGACACAGGAGCGCAAAGGTAAGAAGCAAAACATTTCCCGGCATTGCAAATGCTATGGCCGAACAATGGGGGTAAAAATGAAAACCGTACAGGAAATCTGGTACGGCTGGGGACGCGTACTGGACTACATCGGCATCGGTTGGGAAAATGTGCCGGAACAGGCTGTGCAGATGCACATTGACGATCTGATCGGAGGAAAACTATGAAAGCAGTCCTTTTGAGCATTCGGCCAAACTGGTGCAAGCTGATTTGGAGCAGAATGAAAACCGTGGAGGTACGCAAGACCCGCCCGAAGCTGGAAACGCCGTTCAAGGTATACATCTACTGCACCGGTCACGATAGCTGGGTCATGAAATTGCCCAAGGCGGGCGTGAAAAAAATGGACAGCAGAGTAATTGGCGAGTTCACCTGTGACAAAATCTACAAGCTCGTCCACGTCGGAACGATGATGGACATAAACATTTTGACATTGGACGGGTGGTATAAACCGGCAGATGCACTGCTTCAAGCGGCTTGCTTGACCGAAGCGCAGGCTGAAAAGTATCTCAAGGGCGGTGACGGATACGGCTGGCATATTTCTGACCTGAAAATTTGGGACGAGCCTGTAAGGCTTAAAGATTTCTGGGCGATACAACCCTGTACGCATCGCGGAGACTGTTGCACCTGCCGCAGATGGGACGCAGAAAATCTGATTTGCCGGGGAGAAGCGTTCGGAATCGAACGTCCGCCCCAAAGCTGGTGTTACATGGAGGACGGCGAATGAAGTTGACTCTCTACGGCGACCCCCGTACCAAGAAAAACTCTGCCCGCATCCTCAAAAGCCGCTCGGGCGGGCGCTTTGTGGCCCCTAGCAAGGCCTACGTGGATTATGAGACGGACTGCCTGCGGCAAATCAAAAGGCCGCGCAGCCCCATTTCTGCCCACGTGCTGGAGGACGACAACAGCCGAATCGTTGCCGCCCACGATGGCAGCCGGGTGGAGCTTGACCGGGAGAAACCCCGGGTGGAGATCTGGATTGAAGAAATGGAGGACGAAAATGGCTGAATATCATGTTGGATGTGGACTGTTTGGAAATGTCTACGCTGGGACTTATGCGCCGCCCCGCAAGGATGGCTTACAGGCATGGCGTAACAAGTCGGAGGTGACAAGCGAAGCTGTCAAAGCGGTCATGGGGCATTTCATTACGGAAATGGAACGTGACGACAAGACAAAGCTCGAAAAGGTGTGGGGCGTTATCGGAAACAAGAAGCTAAAAGTCACTTTTGAGATTTTCGCTGGCAAGGAGGAAAACAATGACCCACACATGGACACCTGAAACCGACACGTCAAAGCCTGACAGCGGCGTGGACTACCGCACTGTCAAAACGTGGTTTCAACAGTGCCGCGACCTTGCGGCAGCTATCGAAATCCAGAAGCAAAAAATACAGCGCATCCGGGACGTGGCAGAAAAATGCACCCAGAGCCTGAGCGGGATGCCTGCGGGCGGTGGCAATGGGGACAAGGTAGGCTTTGCTGTAGAGCAGCTGGACACCGAGCGCCGACAGCTTCAGAGGATGGAGACGGACCTGTGCAATCTGCGTGTCGAGGCCACCCGGCGGGCATACTGCCTGATAGCCGAGCCGGAATGCGCCGAAGCGATTTGCGAGCACTATGTCATAGGCAAGTCTCACAAGGAAATTGCAAAAGAAGTCGGCGTGTGCGGGGCAGATGTGGTCTACCGGAGAATCAAACGGGGATGCATGGCCCTGGCTGAGATATGGGACGAGTTTTCTGACGTGCGAAGTGTACAACATGCACAAGAAAACACAGCGTGATTTTGGGAGGGGTCAGCTCTTTTCAAGTCTGTAAGCTTAGATGTAAAATTCTAATAAGCGGTTCAGCGCTAAGCGGTAGCCGCTTGCCACGCAGCCTCCAGAACGGTCCCTTCCTTGTGACAGGTTTTCATGCTTTCCTGTTCTCCTTCGCCGTTTTGCGGGCTGCTTCTATGCGAGATTTTGGAACGGCTCCATTCACGGGGCGGCAGCTCTGAGTGTCCGGGGGAGAGCGCACACCTCCCTCTCCGCGTGGTTCGAATCCACGGTTTCGCACCAGATGGCGCATGGACTCATCCCCCACAAAGCTGCACGCTTAACCTCCCGTGCCACGAGAGAGCTTTGAATCCCTGAGGGGGTGGGTAGACTTCCCGACGGGATGTGCGTCAAACAACAGCCCTGGCGGAAAACCAAGGCTGTTTTATATGGCCGCCTGAGCGCAGTACGGAGCGCGTGTCAGCTGAGATATTGCTGGCTGGTTCGAGTCCAAGGGCGGTGTTTTATACTCCGGTAGCTCAAGTGGTAGAGCGGCGGTCTCCAAAACCGCATGTTGCAGGTTCGAGTCCTGCCGGGAGTGCTTGCATGATCTGACGAGAGCGGGGAGTGCAATAGCGGGGCATCCAGACGCGAAAGTTCTGGACGCAGAGGCTTTGCACCCGACAAGCAAAGCCTCTTATTTTGACATTTTGACCGTTCGGATTTTCCGGGCGGTTTTTCTTTTGCACGAGTTTAGAGAGGTGATGGCGGTGGCCTACAGCAAAAACAAAAGGATAGGCAGACCGCCCGTCTTTGAGAGCAAAGAAGAACTTGAGAAAAAAATCGAAGAGTTCTTCAAAAGCTGCGAAGGGAGCGTCCTAGAAGACGAAACCGGAAAGCCTGTTTTGGACAAATATGGAAACGTGATAAAAATCGACGAACGTCCAGAAACGGTCACCGGTTTAGCTTTGGCGTTGGGGTTTAAGTCTCGGCAATCTTTGATTGACTATCAAGGCAAGCCCGAGTTTTCTGACACGATAACGCGCGCGAAGCTTCGATGCGAGAGATACGCCGAAGAACGGCTCTATGATCGTGACGGAAACGGCGGCGCAAGATTCAGCCTGCAAGTTAATTTTGGTTGGAGCGATAAGCCGAAAGAAGCGGAGCAGGAAGAGCGTCACGATGATGGTTTGATAAAGGCATTGAATGCTGCCGCAGACATCAGCCCGCCGGATGACGTGGAGATGCTGCCAGAGGAAGAGGACGACAATGCGGAAAAGTAACGGTTTTCGATGGAAAGCCCTCAGCCAGCGGCAAAAGATGGTTCTTTGCTGGTGGACACCGCAGAGCGCATACAGCGGCTACAACGGCATCATTGCCGACGGCGCTATCCGCTCGGGCAAGACCTTTGCCATGAGCTTCTCTTTTGTCCAGTGGGCTATGACCTGCTACAGCGGCCAGCAGTTTGCCATGTGTGGAAAGACCATTGCCAGCTTCCGGCGCAACGTGCTGGGAACGCTCAAGCAGCAGCTTGCAGCCCGGGGGTTCAACGTCAAGGAGCACAGAGCAGAAAACTGCATGACCGTCAGCAAGGGCGGCAAAACCAACGAGTTTTACTTTTTCGGCGGCAAGGACGAGAGCAGCCAAGACCTGATCCAGGGCATCACCCTTGCCGGGGTATTCTTCGACGAGGTAGCCCTGATGCCGCAGAGCTTCGTCAATCAGGCCACAGCCCGTTGCTCTGTCACCGGGTCAAAGTTCTGGTTCAACTGCAACCCGGGCAGCCCGCAGCACTGGTTTTATCTGGAGTGGGTGCGCAAGTGCCGTTCCCGCAGGATAATGTATCTCCATTTCACGATGGATGACAATCTTTCACTTGCCGAAGACATCAAGGCCAGATACCGCAGCCAGTACAGCGGCGTTTTCTATCAGCGCTTCATTCTAGGCCTGTGGACGGTGGCCGAGGGCCTTGTTTATGACATGTTCGACCGCAAGAAGCACGTCGTTGATGTGCTGCCGGCGCTGTCTCCAAAGAGCGCCTATGTGGCTTGCGACTTTGGCACCCAGAACGCAACGGTGTTCCTGCTGCTCCAAAAACAGGCAGATGCAGACTGCTGGATCGTCACCCGGGAGTATTACTACAGCGGGCGCGAACAGAAGCGCCAGAAGACTGTTGGAGAGTATGTTGCAGACCTCAAGCGATGGCTAAACGGCACAAAGCCAGAAAAGGTCATCGTTGACCCGTCTGCACTGCCGCTTATCACGGAGCTAAAGCAAAATGGGTTCCCGATTCAGGCGGCAAACAACGACGTTCTGAGCGGCATTCTGGACGTTCAGACGATGCTCCAAACCGGAAGATTAAAAATATACAGAGAGTGTAAACGCACCATACAGGAGTTTGGCGTTTACGCATGGGACCCGGACAGAGAAGATGTGGTCATCAAGGAAAACGACCACTGTATGGACTCTATCCGGTATTTTGTACGCACGAAGCGCCTTGTCAAGCGGGCCGGAGGATAAAAAGTGGCTACATTTACGTTTCAGACATTCCAGCAGGCCCGGCAGGAAGGGCGGCTCACAGATTTTCTGTGGGATTTCATCCAGCAGCACAAATCTTCCCCCCAGGTGGCGGGTAGGACTGGTGCGCTGGCTGCTGATTTATACGACCGGCAGAAAAACCCGGGCGCAGAGCAGTTCGCCGCAGCCTATGCAGAGATGCTCAAGCTGGCGACAAACAATACCCGGGACATCATGAGGCCGGATATGGTCAAAAGCAACCTGTTCCGGCGGCTCAACAAGCAGCGCGCGGCGTACTCGCTGGGCAACGGCGTCACATTTGCCGATGGCACCGACAAGCTAAAGCTGGGCGCGACCTTCGACGAGCGGGTTTTTAAGGCTGGGTATTTTGCCCTCATCCACGGCGAAAGCTTTGGATTTTGGAATTACGACCACCTGGACGTGTTTAAGCTGACCGAGCTTGCCCCGCTCTATGACGAGGACACCGGCACACTGCGGGCGGCTGCACGGTACTGGCAGCTCAACCCGGACACGGCGACAAAAGTGGTGCTGTACGAAGAAGACGGATACACCGAGTACAAGTCTCAGGCGCGTGGCGCATACCCGCTGCAAGAGGCAGCGGCAAAGCGTGGATACCTCAAGACCACGATCACAACCAACGTGGGCGGCGAGGAGTCTGTCACAGAGGACAATTACGGCGCACTGCCCATTGTACCGCTTTGGGGTTCAGACCTGCACCAGAGTACGCTTGTTGGGCTGAAAGCCTACATTGACAACACAGACCTTGTCATGTCCGGCTTTTGTAACGATTTGCAGGACTGTGCGCAGATCTATTGGCTGTGCGAAAACTTCGGCGGAATGACGCAGGACGAGCTGCAAGGCTTTTTGCAGCAGCTCAACCTCTACCACGTCGCCAACGCCGACACCAGCGACGGCGGCAAGGTGCAGCCCTACACTACCGAGATCCCCGTCACGGCCCGGAGTACGTTGCTTGACCTGCTGCACAGCCGGTCTTATGAGGACTTCGGCGGGCTGGATGTGCATTGTGTAAGCGCGGACAGCACCAACGACCATCTGGACGCAGCCTATGAGCCGCTGAATCACAATGCGGACGATTTCGAGGCGCAGCTCACACCCTTTATTCAGCAGATTTGCAAGCTGGCTGGGTTGGGCGACGTGTCCCCGATTTTTACCCGCAGCAAGATCACCAACACAGCTGAGCAGGTCAGCATGGTGATTTCTGAGGCACCGATCATCGGGCAGGACATGGCGATTGACCTGCTGCCCAACCTGACCCCGGAACAAAAGGAGCAGGCCAAGGCAGCGCTGATGGCTGAGAGCGCAACACGAGAGACCGTGGACGAGGAGGACGACGACGGTGATGAAACGTGATTTCTGACCGTGACCGCATCTCTACCCGTCAACTGAACCGCCTGCGCCGCCGCATTTTGCGGGTGTACGGCACTGCCCGCCGGGAGATGCAGGAGCAGCTTACCGAGTTTCTGGCAAAGTACAAAGCTTTGGACGAACGCAAGCGGGCGCAGCTGGATGCGGGTGAGATCACCGAAGACGATTACCGCATCTGGCTGCAAAATCAGGTCTTTCAGTCCGATTTGATGCACGCCAAGCTGGACGGCATCACGCAGACCTGCACCACAGCCCAAGAGACGGCCTACAAGCTGGCCCGGGATGAGCAATACAACATCTTTTCCTTTGGCGCAAACTGGGCTTTCTACGAGCTGGAACAGGCCGCAGGCGTGACGTTCGGGCTGACCCTGTACAACACCGAAGCGGTCAAACTCCTGCTGAAGGAGAACCCCCGCATGGTGCCAAACAAGCGCATCAAGAGCGAGAGCAACCGCACCTATGACGCCAGGGTGTTCAACCGCTACGTCATGCAGGGCATTGTGCGGGGCAAGAGCGTCCACGACATCGCCGTGCAGGCCGTCAACGGCATGGCTGACACGGAGATCCACTGGGCCATGAACAACGCCATCACGGCCCTTACCAGCGCCCAGAACGCCGGGGCTTTGCAGCAGATGCGAAACGCCCAGGCTTTGGGCATCGAGGTCAAAAAGCGGTGGAACTCCACCCACGACTACCGCACCCGTGAGATGCACCGCCTGCTTGACCAGCAGACAGCAGAGCTTGACGAGCCGTTCAAGGTCATGGGTTACGAAATTCAGCGCCCCGGCGACCCCAACGCAGCGCCGGAGATGGTCTACCACTGCCGCTGTGTGTTGTCCTCTGCCTTGGGCAAGTATCCCCGGCAGAACGCCATGCAGCGGGACAATGTGACCAAAGAGACCACCCCCGTCATGGATTACACCGAGTGGTATAAATCCAAGGGCGGCAAAGAGAAAGAGCAAATGTGGTGGGCGGAAGAGCGCAAGAGAAAGAAGGGATGAACCGTGATTTTGCCGATGGAAAACACTGAAAGATGTGTTTTTGCTGGAACAGGCAAATATGACATTCCGGTCATTCAGCCTGAAACGGACATCCGCATTGACAAATTGACGTGGATTCCTATCAACTATGCGTTGACGGCCAAAGACAAAGCCACAAAAGGCGTTCATTTTTACAAGGATGATTACCAATTTGAGCGGTTTTGGAACAATCCAGACAAGTACATCCCCCTTTTGCAGCAGTTCGGCGCGGTATGTTCTCCGGATTTTTCTATTTACAATGATATGCCGTTTGCTGTGAATCCTTTTATGCATTATAAAAAGCACTGGTTGGCGGCGTACTGGCAGGCACACGGTATTCATGTCATACCGACAATCCGAACTTGTGGAGTGGAGAGCTGGGATTGGTGTTTTGATGGCGAGCCAAGAAATGCAATTATAAGCATTTCTAGCCACGGCACACAGTCTGACCCATACGAGGCTGAATGCTTTGCAAAACACTTCCGGAAAACGCTCGAAGTTTTACGGCCAAGTGAAATTTTGTGGTATGGGAAATGTCCTTCGGAATTTGACTGGAACGTCACAAAAATAAAACCATTTGAGTTTGAAAGGAGCGGTTTTCGTGCCTAAAAGTGGCTCTGGAAACAATAACAAACGCGGCGGAAAAGCCAGCAAAGACGGCACTATCACGGGGGGGCAGCCCAAAACAATCGAGGCCCGCTACATTGAGGGCCGTGGGTGGTCACGTGGACGGTATGATACAGAGGTGCTGGAGGCGACCACGGACGGAAAGGGCAACTTAACATTCGAGTATGCACAGCCGGACACAAAAGAAAAGACCGCGAAAACCAACAAAACCAACTATCTGACGTACAATGTTCAGGCGGGCGCTGTTGATGGAGAGTCTTTCGGCATCAACTGGGACAAGGTACAGTCTATCAGCGGCCAGACTTACAGTATGCGAGCAGAAGCGAAAGAACACGGCCTTTCTTGGGACGGAGCTACAAAATCGTGGAAGCGTAAGAAATAGCCATGAAATTTCGACGGGCTATGACCAAGTTCAAGCCATTTCAATACGAAAGGAGGCACTACCGTGAGTAAAAGAGGTTCAGGCAGCTCCGCGAGAGTGGGCGAATTTTCTATAACAATTCAAGGAAAAGAGAAAATTTACTTTCAGGCAGCCGGCGGAGAATTTCGAGAAATCATGGACACTAATAATGTTGTTTCAAAAGAAACGGCATCAAAACTTTTGAAAAACGAAAAAGCAAAACCGATCTCAAAAGCGGAAATGAACAAAATTAAAGAAGCGCGAAAGAAAGACCGTGCAGCAACACCAGATTATGAGCTTGGTTATGGGACTGGCCCGGGTGGAAGCATTGACCTGGCGGCGAGAAAAGCCGCCCGTACTTCTCGACTGGCTGGACGCGTTTCAAAAAGGCGAAGATAAATGAAATTTGAATACAACATCAAATTCACTGACAACACCCCGCAGCTGCATGAGGCGTTGGACTCTTGGGAAGAGCGGGTGCTGACCGTCTGGGGCATGAAGGTGCAGGACTACGCCCAGCTGCTTGCGCCTACTGGCACGGCAGACAGCACGGGCATTGAGGGCTACGTGGGCGGTGCGCTCAAGCAGAGCCTGACCTACGCCGTAGACCTTGCAAAAAAGACCGTGACCATCGGGTCAAATCTCTTTTACAGCGTCTATGTTGAGCTTGGCACGGGCATCTTTGCCGAGAAGGGCAACGGGCGCAAAACGCCGTGGGTCTGGAAGGACTTCAACGGAAAGTGGCACTTTACCCGGGGCATGGCCCCACGCCCGTTCCTCCGCCCGGCGGTGGAAAATCATATTGACGAACTGCGAGAGATCGCAGTAGAAGAAGGAAACAAGGAGGCTTAAATATGAGCAGAATCGAGGAGCTGGAAAGCGAGCGCGAAAACTTGCATTTGGAACAGCTCAAGCTCCAAAACAAAGCAAAAATTTGCGAAGTTCGGCAACTTGAAATTTCCAACGAAATCCGAGAGCTGAAAATTGAGGATGATAAGGAAGCAAATACACGGCTTTGCTTCGAAATTGACGATACAAGAATCAAACTTCAGAAAGTTTGTGATAAAGTTCTTGGCGAATCAAATGTGCATGTTCATGTGACACTCATCCCGTTAAAAAACAACCTCAAATTTCAAAATTACGAGTTTGACTAAAAAGTTAATATTCGGCGGTTGGCGCACAGCGTCAGCCGCTTTTTTATGCCGTTTTCGCTCAATGGTAGAGCTGCTGATTTGTAACCAGCGGACGCGGGTTCGATTCCTGCAAGCGGCACCACACCGGCAGCACGTCCGGCAAATAAACCTTATTGCCAAGCATGGCAGCCCGAGCAAGGGCAGAAAGGACTATCACATGGCACTCGAACGCAAGACTCTCCGGGCGATTCTGGAAGATGAAACGACCGACACCAGCGGCAAGCTCAAGAAAATTCTGGACGTGCTGCATGAGGAAACGGACACTTTGCAGAACCAGCTCGATGAGAAGAACGCAGCCCTCGCCAAAGCCGAAAAGGACCGGGACGCAGCCAACGGCGGCAAGCAGGCCGCTGAACAGGCACTGACCGACTACAAGGCCCAGCAGACCCAGAAAGACGCCCGGGCCACTAAAGCAGCGGCATACAAGCAGCTGCTGAAGGACAATGGCGTGCTGGAAAAGCACTTTGACCGCGTTGTAAAAATGACCGGCGCGGACATCGACGCTTTGGAGCTGGACGAGAACGGCAAGGTCAAGGACGCAAAGAAGTTCATGGACAGCCAGAAAGACGTGTGGGGCGACTTTGTGGCTACAACCACGACCACCGGCGCAAAGGTGGACACCCCGCCCACCAATACCGGCTCCAAAATGACCAAAGACCAAATTTTTGCAATCAAGGACGCTGACGAACGCCAGGCCGCGATTGCAGCAAATGCCGACCTTTTCACGGGCGGCGGAAAGGAATAACACATGGCAGCAAAAGAAAACCTTATCGTAACTACCGACATTACCATCAACCCCCGAGAAATCGACTTCGTCACCCGCTTCCAGCGCAACTGGCAGCATCTGCGCGACATCATGGGCATCATGCGCCCCATTCGGATGCAGCCCGGCACTACCCTCAAGAGCAAGTACGCCGAGGGTACGCTTCAGATCGGAACTGTTGCTGAGGGCGAGGAAATCCCCTACAGCAAGTTCACCGTCAAAGAAAAGACCTATGCTGACATTACTGTCGAAAAGTTCGCCAAAGCCGTCTCGCTGGAAGCCATCAAGAAGTACGGCTACGATGTCGCCGTTCAGAAGACCGATGACGAGTTCCTGTACCAGCTGACCGCGAACGTCACCGACCGCTTCTACAAGTACCTGAACACCGGCACCCTGAAAGGCACTCCCAAGACCTTCCAGATGGCTCTGGCCATGGCGAAGGGCAGCGTTGAGGACAAGTTCAAGAACATGCATCGCACCGTCACCGGCGTCGTGGGCTTTGCCAACATTCTGGATGTGTACGAGTACCTGGGCGCGGCCAACATCACTGTCCAGAACCAGTTCGGCTTCCAGTACATCAAGGACTTCATGGGCTACAACACCATCTTCCTGCTTTCCAGCGGCGAAATCGCGCGAGGAAAGGTCATCGCAACCCCGGTGGACAACATCGTCCTGTACTATGTTGACCCCGCCGACAGCGACTTTTCCAAGGCCGGTCTGGTCTACACCACTGCGGGCGAGGCAAGCAACCTCATCGGCTTCCACACTCAGGGCAACTACCACACCGCAGTCTCTGAGAGCTTCGCCGTCATGGGCATGACCCTGTTTGCTGAGTATCTGGACGGCATCTCTGTCCAGACTATCACCCCGGGCGAGTAATCGCCCCTTTTGAGTAGGAGGCATCCAATGACCGTCCCTGAGCTGTGCGCACTGACGCACAATTTCTTTGACCGGGCAGACGACCCCGTTGCGGGGGAGTTTGCCTTTGAGCCGGATACCGTTCCCGCCGGGGTAGTCCCGGGGCAGTACTTCCTCGTGTGTGGCTCTATCTTCAATGATGGCGTACACAAAGCTGGGGACGGTGATTTGGTAGCGGAGACCTTCACCGGCACGGTGCAGCCCATGCGCGTGCCGCCCGCTTTTGCCGCGCTGGCCCAGAAAATCGACGCATACGACAAGGCGCTGCCATCCGGCGGCGTGTATGTGTCCCAGTCCTTCGGCGGCTGGTCTGGCACGATGGCTACAGGCACGGACGGCCTGCCCGCCGACGGCAAAACCCGTTATAAATCCGAGATCAACCAGTGGAGGAAGATGTGACATGGTCAATTCGTTCACTGCATCCACCGTGATGCAGAGCTTCACCAAAAAATACCGTTTTCAGACCCGCAGCTATGAGCCGGACGGCGTCGGCGGCTTTGTGTCCGGCTGGACGGACGGCCCGGAATTTGAGGCTGTAGAGCGCCACGATACCACCGTGGAGGCTCAGGTTGCAGAGCAGGCGGCTACAGCGTCCACCTATACGCTGCTGGTCAACACCGGTGTGCCGCTGGCTTTCCCGGACTACATCAAGCGGGCAAGCGACGGGCAGACATTTCAGGTGACGAGCGCAGCCGATGAGGGCAACGCCCCGGCAGGGTCCGGCATGGGTCTGCGGGCCGTGAAGTGCAAAAAGGCGGTGCTGCCGTAATGGGACCGTCCGAGAGCATCAACCGGGCGCTGAACGCCTTTTTTAATAGCTTTGGCATCCCGGGCTATCTGGAAGATAACATCCCTCCCGGCGCAGAACTGCCGTATCTGACCTATCAGCCGACAATCCCCGGCGGCTGGAATGAGTCCGGCACCTTCCACGCCCGGCTTTGGTACCCGAGTGCCAAAGGCCGGACGCCTATTTTACAAACTGAAGACAAGATAAGCGCGGCCCTTGCAGATGGTTTGACCATCGAATGCGAGAGCGGCGCTATTCTTTTGCACAAAGGCGTCCCGTGGGCGCAGCCGCTCGACAACCCGCCCGAGGGCTATCTGTGCGAATACCTCAATTTTGAGCTTACACGGCTTGTCCCGTGAGAAAGGATCCTTTATGCCTGAAACTCTGGCAAAAAAGTTCACGGTCAATGTACTGACCCCGGATGCGTTCAAGAGCATCCCGAAAGGCTCCGGTAATCTGCTTTCCACATTTGACCTTTCAGCTCCCAAAATCGACAGCACCAATGTCGTATGCGCCACGCAGGGCGGCGTGACCATCTCCTACAGCAATAGCATGGAAGATACGCTGGCTGACATCGACAACGCGCCCACCAACACCAAGCAGGGCAATGAGGTCACCGGAACCACCGCCACCATCGCCTTTACCACTCCCAACGCAAGCCCCGACGTGCTCAAGCTGGCTATCGGCACGGCTGACATCGACGCGGACGACCCCACCCATGTGGTCCCCCGCATCGAGGCAGCTCTGAAGGACTACAGGGAGCTGTACTGGGTTGGCCCTATGATCGGCGGCGGCTTTCTGGTTTGCAAAATTTTCAACGCCCTTTCTTCCGGCGGCCTGAGCCTCAAGACGGCTCACCGTGGCGGCGGCTCCATGCAGATCACCCTCACCGGCTACGCTGACCTGGAAAACCCCACTCAGGCTCCCATGGAATTTTACTCGATCGTCAAGGCCCCGGCCGGGGACTAAGGAGGACATATGCGCAACATCATCGATCTCGACGGCACCGAATACCTCAAGCGCACCTATGAGTGTGCGCAGGCTTATAAAAAGTACGTGGCAGACTCCGGCGTGATGGACATTCTGGGCCGCGAGCCGGAGCTGACCGGCACGGAGACGGACGCAGAGCGGCTGGAAAAGCGCCGGGCGCAGGCTAACAAAAACGCTGTGGACATGACCAAACTGCTTTACACGGACAAGGCAGACCTCACCCTCGGCATCCTGCCCCTGTTCGTGGTGCTGGACAAGGACGAGGAGCAGCCGCCTACCCGGGTGCTGGCCTCTGCCATGAGCCGGGCGCTCCGGGACGTGGATTTCATGGATTTTTTTCAGTCCTTGATGTGATCGGCGCGGACGGCTACCGGCGGCTGGTATCCACCATCCGGCTGGATATGCTCCGGCTGCTGGGCAAGTCGTACATCATGGAGCATATCCGTGCCGAGGTGCGCAGGCATCAGGAGGCGCAGCTTTTTCGGGACTATGTGGCCGACGCCATCGGGCAGTATCTCGGCATTCAGCCCCTTTACTCCGGGCTTGCATCCAGACATTTCCCTTTGCTGCACACAAAAGAAGACACCCGCACGGCGGAGCAGATCACCGCCGACAATGCAAAAGCTCTGGCAGAGCTGTGCGGAGGAGGTGAAACGCCCTGAACATCTTTAATCTGGAGGCGACTCTGTCGCTGGATGATTCCGCTTACCGGCAGAGCATCCAAAACGTGCAGAACAGCACAAAAAAAGTTGTCACAGAGCTTGGCTCAGAGTACAGCAAAGCGGCGCAGAAAGTCGCCGAACTGACAAAGCGGTACAACGAATCGGCCGAAAAGACCGGGCGCACCTCTGCGCAGACCAAGGAGCTGAAAGCTGCTCTGGCCTCTGCCCGGGCTGAACTGAAAGAGACCACCTCGGCCCTGAGGTCGGCCAACACCAACATGACGGAGTTTGGCGGGGCATCTGAGACCGCCAGCGGCTCCCTTACCGGAGCCATCACCAAAGCCAACCTGCTTACCGGGATCATCTCCAACGTAAGCTCCATGGCCCTGTCTGCGGCCAAGGATTTTATCCAGACCGGTATCCAGTATAACGCCCAGCTGGAAAGCTACACCACCGGCTTTACCAACATGCTGGGCAGCGCTGAGGCAGCCAAAGCGGCCATGGACGCCATTCAGGAGGACGCCGCCCGCACCCCCTTTGATGTGGCGAGCCTGACACAGGCCAACCAGCTGCTCATCAGCGCCGGTGAAAACGCGGGTTACTCCCGCAAGGTCATCATGGCGCTGGGCGACGCTGTTTCGGCTACAGGCGGCGGCAATGCAGAGCTGTCCCGCATGTCGGCAAACTTGCAGCAGATCGCCAACGTGGGAAAGGCGTCCGCTATCGACATCAAGCAGTTTGCCTATGCTGGCATCAATATCTATCAGGTTTTGGCCGACTACACCGGAAAATCGGTGCAGGAAGTCCAGAAGATGACCATCAGCTATGATTTGCTGTCGCAGGCCCTTATCGCGGCCAGCGAAGAGGGCGGACGATATTACAACGCCATGGACACCCAAAGCCAGACCATGAATGGCCGGGTATCCACGTTGAAAGATAACGTGAGCCAGCTGGCGGGTCTTATGACGCAAGACCTTTCTGGTGCCGTTGGGAAAGTCATTGAAAAACTCAACGATATGACCGTCGCGGCACAGGATGCCTACAAAAAAGATGGATGGACCGGCCTGATTGGAGAAGTTACGGGCTTGGCCAATGTTGCCGACCGGGCAAAATCCGCATTTGCTGGATTAAAGGCAGTTATTGATGCACTAAAAAGCGGAGACATCTCTCTCGCGAAAGGAGATTGGGATGCCGTATATTGGGAGGGTTTCAATAACAAATATCAAAACCAGAAAGCAGGCCAGAAAGACACCAATTACTGGAAACAGTACGGCGAACGGATGGCAAAGCAGTATGGGCTTGATAAAAATGAAAGCTCCATTACAACCAGCCCGTCCGGCTCCTCCAGCGGCAAGCCCGGCTCAAAGTCCACTACCGAAACGGTCATTTCGTCCATCTCCAGAACGGCTACGACTACCGCTCAGAATGCCCTCGGCACCGTGACCACCAGCATCCAGACTCTCACCGAAAAGGTCAAGGACAGCGCGGGCAGCATCAAAGACCGAATCACCGAGACCACCACCACGACCGGCAAGGAGATGGTCGATGGCATCGAGACCACCTATAAACAGGTGGAGACCAAGGTCAACGGCGTGGTGACCAAAACCACAAAGACATACGACGATATGTCGAAAACGCTGGCAGCCACCCTGACCCGCACCGCCAGCAAGGTGGAGGGCGGTGTGACCACCGCGATTCAGGAGGTCACGGAGAAGTACGCCGATGGCACCGAGCACATCAAGACCACCGAGACCAAGACTGAGGAGAGCATCGTCGATGGCGTGGCCCGGACCACCAAGACCATCAACACCTATATCGACGGTGTGCTCCAGAACACCAAGACCGACACCGAAGAGGCTGAAAAAAGCATCCAGGCTGCGCTTTCCCGCACCGAAAAGTATATCTCTGAGATTCAGGGACAGTCTGACAAAGGCATTTTCGGGCTGGTGAAGTCTCTCTTTACCGACATCAAAAACAAAGACGGCAAGGCCATCGCCGGAGATGTGGTAAAGGTCATTTTCGGGCAGGTGACGCAAGAGCAGCGCAACACCATCCTGAAATGGGCAGACGATGCGATGACTGCCATCAATGAGCACTACGCGCAGGGCGGCATTCAGGGGGCGCTGCAGAGCATTGCGGGCCTCTTCAGCGACGGTATCACCCCGGCGGTCAACGGCTCCACCAAAGAAGTGCAGAGCTTTGCCGCCGCCATGAAGGGCCTTTCCGGAACCGGGGGCTCTGGCGGCATCGTCAGCAGCATCCTCAAGCTGTTCGGCGGCGGCACGAAGGCTGCGGCGGCTGCCGGTGAGGCCGGGGCCGGGCAGGCCATTGCGTCCGCAGCGGGCGGAGCGGCCTCCTTCTTCCCGGAGTGCCTTGCTGTGCTGGCCGTCATCGCAGAGGGCGTTGTAGGCTTCAAGATGGGCCAGAACGCCCGCGCCCGCGAGGATTCTGGCGAAGAGCGCTCTCTGGGAAGCAAGCTCCTCTCCGGCGCACTTCTGGCGTTCACCGGCCCTATCGGCTGGATCAGCTACTTATTAGGTAAAAAGTTTGGCAAAAAGTCCTCGTCTTCTTCTGCTGCGGCAGAAAGCGCCCAGTCTGGCGCCATGAGCTATCTGGACATTCAGGACGCCTACTGGTACGGCAACGAGCGGGCTTTTGCGGGCTACGACTACCGCAGCGACCCCTTTACCTACAACCCCAACAACAATTCCGTTCCCAAATATCAGGCGGAGATACAGGCTCAGCTTACAAAGCTGAGCACCGTAGTGGAGCAGTATCTGCCCGACGTGGCAAATCAGCAGATCGTGCTGGATGACGGCACCATTGTGGGTGCTCTCGCCCCCGGCATGAACGACCAGCTGGGCCATATCCAGATGCTTGCAGAAAGAGGAAACTGAGATGTACGAGATTTTTGCATATCCCTACGGTGACCCCGAAAACAAGCTGACCGTCTATCAGCCGGGCAACCGGCAGGCTGTGGTGCTGTCGCCCAAGCTTACCCGCGAGGTGAGCAAGGGCGGCAGCCTTACTTTTACCATGCTGCGCACCCACCCCTGCTATGAATCCATGCAGAAGATGTCCACCGCTGTGGCGGTGCATCAGGACGGCAAGGAGATATGGCGGGGACGGGTACTCAGCCACGAAGCCGACTGGCTCAACCGCCGGGTCATCTACTGCGAGGGAGCTCTCAGCTATTTCAACGACAGCTGCATTACTCCCTTTAACTACGAGGGCAAGCTGAGGGATTTTTTGGAATACCTCATCAAAGCCCACAACTCCCAGATCTCCGGCGGCGATGGCTACGAGGAACAGACCAGCTACGACAAGATGAAAAAGTTTGAGCTGGGCAGGGTGACTGCCGCCCTCGGCGACCTTGTGGTGAGCTACGGCGACCGCAACCAGTACGGCGTGGGCGAGGACTACGGCAGCACCTGGGACATCATCAGCAAAATGGTGCTCAAGACCTACGGCGGCTACGCTTACTGCACCTATAACTCCACCACCGGCATGAACGTGCTCAACTACTGCGACCAGGCATATGAGGCTGACCGGCAGACCGCCCAGAACATCGAGTATGGCGTGAATCTGCTGGATTTTACCGAGAAGACCGACACTAACGACCTTTTTACACGCATCTGGCCGATGGGCAACAAGCACACTGTCGAAGAGACCAAAACCCAATGGAAGTACAAATTCCTCTGGTTTAAGTGGGGCTCGACTACCGTGACGACCGGCACCCACGAAGAGCGCTACGGCATCAACGGCACGAGCCAGAGCGCCGTGGACAAGTACCTCCCGAAAAAAGGCTACAGCTGGAATCGGGAGTACGGGTGGATACAGAACGACGAGGCCGTAAAAAAGTTTGGCGTGGTCTCCAAAATCAGGGAGTTTGACACGGACAGTAGCGACGCCACCTTTGCCGCCGCGGTGCAGGACCTGGAAAAGAACGACCTCATGACCATGAGCTATGAGGTCAAGGCCGTTGACCTTGTGGATGCTGGCTATGATACCGAGCGGCTGACCTTTGCCAGCTTTGCCCATATCATCAGCAAGCCCCACAGCATCGACGTGATCATGCTCTGCACCAAGCTTGTGGAGCCGCTCGACCACCCGGAAAAGAAGGAGTACACCTTTGGCATGACCCGGCGCACCCTCACTGACCGGGCCGTGGCAAATCTTGGCGTGACCAACGAGCTCTCCGAAAAGACGGCATCCACCAGCCGCTACGCCAGCGCCACGCAGGTGGACACCACCCAGGCGGGCAAGACGGCCAGCGACTTTATCGACTACACACCCGCCTCCGGCATGACCGTTGGCCACGCCAGCATCACGGCCAACATCCATTTCGGGACGGACGGCCTGACATTCTCCGGCGTGAAAAACGGCACCGAGCTGCAAAGCTGGTCGGGCTCCACCTTTGCGGCCCAGACCACGAGCACAGACCTCTCCGGCTATGCGGCGGTGCTGCTCACCTACGACGGCGACGCCGCAGCGTGGGCTGCCGCCGGGGGCAGTGGCCGGGCCTTTGCGGTGCTGCCGGTGAACGGAAAAACATACTCCATCCTCTTCCCCGGCGCTCTGGCCCAGCGGCGGGACGTCACGGCGTCCAAAAGCGGCGTGACCTTTGGCAGCGGATACCGACAGACGGCGGCAGGCGCATGGGTGCAGGATGATACTGCCTGCCGCCCGGAGGCGCTGCAGGGCTTTATGTAAAGGAGCGTGATTTTTATGGGCAAGCTCATGGGAGCAAAAATCGGCTCTCTGCACACCTTGGACGACCTCGGCCTTTACCTGTTGGTTGGCAGCCCGCTCATCTCCGGCGCAGAGCCGGACAAAAAGCTTGTGCAAGTGCCGGGCGGCGATTTTCTGCTCGACCTCACCCGGGCTGTGGACGGCAAAGTACACTACCTTCAACGTACCATCCGGCTTGACCTCAAATGCAAGGCTCCACCGGATGAGCGCCGCAAGGTGCAGAGCATTCTCGAAAACACCTTGCAGGGGCAGTGGCTGCGCTGCGTACTGGACGAGGACCCGGCCAACTTCTGGGTGGGTCTGTGGACAGTGTCGCCCCAGAGTAGAGACCGGCATACCGGCACATTTTCCATCACTGGCACGTGCAATCCCTACAAGTACAACGCCACCGCCTACGCAGGGGCAGACTGGCTGTGGGACGATTTTTATTTTGATGAGGACGTCATCTATGACGAGCCTACGGAGGTAAAGAGCCTGTGAACAAAACTTTTGAAGAAAACATCAACGACATCCGCAAGGCAAAGCGGGGCGTTGAGGTGCGGGAGGCGATGGCCGAGAGCCTTGAGTATGTGGAGGGCTTTGCCTCCACCGCTACCCAAAAGGCAGAGGAGGCCGCAGCCAGCGCCAAAACTGCCGCCGAGGCCAAGGAAGCCGCCGCTGCCTCTGCCCGGACCGCAGAACAGCAGGCGGGCATTGCCACGCAGCGGGCCGAGACTGCCACACAGCAGGCCGAGGCTGCCGAAAGCTCCAAAGCTGCTGCCGCAGAGTCCGCCAAGAGGGCAGAGCAGTTTGCCAAGGAGACTGAGGGCCGCGTCACCACCGACCCCACCTTGACCGTCAAGGGCGCTCCCGCAGACGCCAAAGCCGTGGGCGACCGCATCAACGCCATCAAAATCGAGACCGACAAGACCCTCACCCTCTCCGGTGCTGCGGCGGACGCGGCGGCGGTGGGCGGCATCGTGCTGCCCCGGGTGGTGGTGCAGACCGAAGCGGGCAGCTCCATCGTCCTCTCGGACGGAGAGAAAGACGTGAGCGGCGTGGCGGAAGGCGGCAGCTTTTCTGCGGCCCTGCCCCACGACGGGGAGTGGACCGTCACCGCCACGCTCGGCACCGGCGCGGCCACGGAGACGGTGCAGGCGGAGTATTGCCGCACCAAGACCCTGACCCTGACCTACTACACCCTGACCGTGACGGTCAAGGCGGGCAGCACCGTCACTGCCCAGTGCGGGGACAAGACCGTCACCGGCACCGTGCCGGAGAGCGGGAGCATCAAGCTCTATCTGCCCATCGCTGGCATGTGGATCGTGACGGCCACGCTGGGCGACGAGACCACCGAGGGCAGCGTGGAGGTGAGCGAATACAAGGACTATCCCCTTGAGCTTGCCTACGTCCACATCTACGGCGCGAGTTGGGACGGCACCAGCACCACCAAGTGGAGCCGCACCGACGAGGCGGCAGAGTTTACTGACCCTATGCCGTATGTCGCTGGCGCAAGCAGCTATGGCAGCCCTTTTGACAGCTTGCAGCCCTGGGCGGGCATGACCGTTAGTGAGCGCACCGGCGGCACGATGGTAGCCATCCCCAAGTTTTGGTACAAGCTGACCCAAAACGGCAGGGGAATGACCATCCAGATCGCCGACCGCGCGGTGGAGGGCTACAGCGTCAGCCCCGCCCACATGGACAGAGGTGACGGCCACGGCGAGCGGGATGTGGTGTATATCGGCAGATACCACTGCAACGGCACCTATAAGAGCGGCACCGGCAGCCCCAGGGCGAACATGACCCGCTCTTCGGCCCGCTCCGGCATCCACAATCTCGGCTCGACCATCTGGCAGAGCGATTTTGCCATGCGGTTTACTGTCTGGCTGCTCTATATCGTCGAATTTTGCGACTGGAACAGTCAGGCGAAAATCGGCTATGGATGCAGTCCGAACAGCAACACCTTCGCAATGGGCTACACCGACTCGATGCCCTACCACACCGGCACCGATCAGAGCAGCCGGGCCACCTACGGCGGCACGCAGTACCGCAACATCGAGGGCCTGTGGGATAACGTGTTGGACTGGTGCGATGGCTGCTACAACAACGGCAACGGCCTGAACATCATCTTGAATCCCTCCGAGTTCAGCGACAGCGGCAATGGCACGGCGGTCGGCGTTCCGTCCAATGGCTGGCCGTCCGCATTCAATGTCAAGACAAACGGCGGCTTCCCGACGTTTATCCCCACATCCGCGTCCGGTAATGACGCAACGTACTCGTGCGATCACTGGTACTTCAGCTCGTCGTACCCGTGCCTCTACGTCGGTGGTTACTATAGCCGCAACTCCGACTATGGTTTGTTCTACGTCGACTACAACGCCGCGTCGAACTGTAACGGGTACATCGGCTGCCGCCTCCAGGAACTCCCCAACGGGGGAGTCTGAGGGGGCCGCAGCCCCCGCAGATAACCGCGCCGTAAGGCGCTGAACTTTATATGGGACTGTCTGTGCATTGCCGGTGTTTTTTTGTTCTCAGGCCTCGTGCGATAACTGGAACTTCAGCTCGTCGAACCCGTGCCTCTACGTCGGTGGTAACTATAGCCACAACTCCAACTATGGTTTGTTCTACGTCAACTACAACGCCGCGTCGAACTATAACGGGAACATCGGCTGCCGCTTCCTTTTTGATATTTCCAACCTCATATATTTTGGCACAGACAGCCGCACACCCCACGGTGAAGATAGGCATTTTGGGAGCGGGCTAGTACACCCCGCAAGGGGCGCTGGAACGTCCGTACAGCTAAAAGGAGGGTATCCCATGAAGAGAGCTGGAAAGCTCTTTGATACGTTAATCTCAGATGATAATCTGTTACGCGCCATCGACGAAGTGAACCGCACTCACCACTGGAAGAGAGGCCACAAGCCCAACACCTGTACGGCGTGGGTAGAAGAGACCAAGGCTCAGCGGGTGGAAGACCTGCGGCGAATACTCGTTGGCGGCTTTGAGCCGAAAAAGCCCCATGTCAGCCAGCGGTGGGACGCCAATGCCCGGAAATGGCGAACCATCAGCGAACCGGCCCAGTGGCCCGACCAGTATGTCCACCACGCCCTCATCCAGGTCTTGCAACCCAGGATGATGCAGGGAATGGATTTTTACTGCTGCGGCTCCATCCGGGAGCGCGGTCCGCACCGGGAAAAGAACGCCATCCAGCGATGGATGAAGTACGACCGCAAGGGGACAAAGTACGAGTTTTGCGGTGACATCCGCCACTTTTACGATAGTCTGACCCCGGAAGTCGTCATGGCCCGGATGCGGCAGCTCTACAAGGACTGCCGCGTCCTCGACCTCATCCGGCGCGTCATCCGGGACGGCGTAAAGCTGGGGACGTACACTTCCCAGTGGTTTGCCAACGCCGTCTTACAGCCCCTCGACCAGCTCATCCGGGAAAGCGGGCTGTGCAAGCATTACGCCCGGTATATGGACAACATCACAACCTTCGGGCCGAACAGGCGCAAGCTGCGCAAACTCCGCATCCTTGTGGAGAGCTGGCTGAACGCCCACGATCTGAAGCTCAAGGGAGACTGGCAGGTGTTCCCGGTGGCGAAGAGGCAGCCGAAGACGCCCCTCGCCCCGCCCCGGCGCGGCTTTGCCCGGGCGAAAGGGCGGCTGCCGGACGCTGTAGGCTACCGGTACGGGAGAGGGTACACCATCCCCCGCAAGCGGAATCTGCTGCACATCAAGCGGGCGCTGGCGCGGTATCGCAAGCGCAGGCGAAAGGGCAAGCCCATCGCACCAAGAGCGGCGGCAAGCCTGCTCTCCCGCCTCGGGCAGCTCCGGCACTGCAACAATTATCATCTCTATCAATGGCTGTTTCGGGGAGAGCGGGTCGTCCGCGACCTGAAGCACGTCGTCCGAGAGCATCGGAGAAAGGAGAACCTGACGTGGACTATGTTTTTGGCACAAAGGGCGGCGCAGAAGTCCTCAAGACCATCGGCGACGCTCACACCAGCCTGACCGGCTATCACCAGCTTGAGCGGGAGTATCCCGACCAGACCATCACCGACAGCTTCCGCGTTGTCCGCAAACTGCGTAGCGCGGAGGACGCGGAAGGGCGCTGCTATGACTGGTACGAAATCGACCGCCACTACCGGATGACCGACAAGACCGGCCCTCTGGCAGAGCAGGCGGCGAAGACCGCCGCCGAGCTGCAGGATGCGCTGTGCGAGCAGGATGCGGCGACCGATGAGCGCGTGAGCACTCTGGAGGATGCCGTCTGCGAGCTGGATGCAGCAGTCAACAAGTAAGGAGGTACAGTATGGAAAAGATCTGGGCAAACAGATTGGTGGCCGGCACCAAGACCTGGGCAGAGATGCCTGCAAGCCGCCGCGCCGGAGTCAAGCGGGAGCTGGCCAAGCGGGTGGCCGAGGGGGAGATCACCCAGGAACAATACAAGGAGATCACTGGGGAGGACTACAATGGGTAAGCTGCTGGAACTGCTGGAAAAGCTGGTGCGGGCCATCTTTGGCCCGGGGGACGAGCGGGACACTGGCGAACCTGAGCCTGCGCCCCAAGCCCCCAAGGCAGAGGCTGTCACCGGCTGGGAGGGCGGCCCGCCCTATCGCTTTGTGGATGTGAGCCGGTATCAGGGCCTTATCGACTGGGCGCAGGTGGCAGCGGCGGGCTACAAGGGAGCGATGCTCAAGACGGTATCCACCAACTACAAGCTCTCCAAGCGGTCGGACGGCCTGTACATCGACCCAACCTTTGAGACCAACTACCGCAACGCCCGGGCTGCCGGGCTGGACGTGGGCGTCTACTACTACACCTACGCCACCAGCGAGGCCATGGCCAATGCAGAGCTTGCCCTTCTGCGGCAGGCGCTGCGGGGCAAGGAGCTGACCCTGCCTGTGGCGGTGGACGTGGAGGACAACCGGCTGGGCAATCTGGACAAGCAGAGCCTGACTGACCTGACCGCCTACGCTCTGCACGAGGTAGAGCAGATGGGCTTTTATGCCCAGCTGTACACCTACACCAGCTTTGCAAAGGCGCATCTCTATGTGGGCGGCGCGGCCCTGCGCCCTTATGACGTCTGGCTGGCCGACTACACCGGCAAGGCACCCAAGGTCGATTTTGCCTACAACGCCCACCAGCACACCAGCAAGGGCAGCGTGCCTGGCATCTCCGGCAACGTAGACCTCAACGTCACCACCGTCAACTACCCCAAAATCATCCGCAAGAAGGGCCTGACCCGTCTTCGGGAGGGCAAATGACCGAAAAAGAAGCTTTGCTGTGGGTGCTGGGCATCTTGGGCAGCCTGTGCGCTGCAGCCATCACCATCGACAAGGTGCTGGAAATCATCCACAAGTACATCAAAAAGGCGCAGGAGCCGGACAACGCGCAGAACAAGCGGCTGGATGAGCTGGACAAGCGCATCGGCACCTTGGAGCAGGGCCAGCTTCAGCACACGCAGGCCCTCGCCCGTGACCAGCGCCGCTTTGACGAAATCGACGAGGTGAGCCGTCTGACCCTCGACGGGGTGCGCAATCTGCTGGACGCGCAGCTGTCCGGCAACAATCGCGAGGGGATGCAGAAGAGCCGCGCCGACATCGACAACTATCTGTTAAAAGGAGTGACCAATCATGGTAGCACTGGCAACTAAGCTTTTTGACCTTATCCCCGCCCCGGTGGCGGCTGTGCTGATGCTGGGGGGCGTGATCTTTTACGCTCTGGGCTGCATCCGGCTAGGCTACGGCGCAGCCGTGAAGCCTCTGGTGCTTGACCTCATCGAGCGGGCCGAGCACGAGATACAGGGGACAAAGCGCGGCGCAGAGCGCAAAGCGTGGGTCGTCAAGATGCTCCGGGCCGCTCTGAGCGCCAGCAAATACGGCAGGCTCATCAGCTGGGCCATCACCGATGAGACCATCGGCGCGGTCATCCAGTTTTTCTTTGACCGCATGAAAGCGGCGCTGGAAAAGGAGTAAGGAGGTTATTATGGCAAGCACTACATACGCACAACAATGGCTGAAACAGGCTGTTTTTGTAAATGAGTTTAACTTTTTCAGCCTCAAAAGTCGAACTCGTCACCAGTTTGCCGTGCTTGGCACTATGGTGCGCAACGCCGGACAGCTCCCGCAGCCCTTCTGGCTCGGTGCTGCCTGTGGCGGCGGCTCGCGTAGTGCTGCCCGCTGCGCTGCGAGGACTTGACAGACAGCGGATGACCGCCGCCATCAAAAACGCACCGCTTGGGAGGGTAGACCGTAAGATAGCCTTACTGCGGTACGTTGAGCGGCTCCCGCTGCCGGACATTGCAGCACAGACACATTACAGCCGGACGGCGGTAGGCTACCGGCTGAAAGGCATTGACAAAATGCTGGATACGTTGTAAAATAATGTCAACGAAATCCGCCCGGCCTCTCGAAGAAGCGCATTAGGGCGGATATTTGTACAACTGACCAGTCTCCCGCGCGCCTACTTATAGTGCGTACCATGCGGGAGACGATTTTATACGAATTATGGCAAATAAAATATATCGCTTTTTGTCCCGTGTTTTGTTCGCTCTGATTATTTTTGGGGCGACAGCAAGCGTTCTAAAAGCCGTCATTTCGTTTTGACATAGTGCATTTATAGGCGTGGTTTTATCGGTATATGCGTCTTTGCATTATACGCCATACGATTTATGATTTGAAAGGCTACGGCCTTTGTAGAGAGCGGCATTGCCTGTGGACGGTTCCGCTCTTGATTTTAGACTTTGCCGTTTTGGCAGCACAAACCCCCCCGGTGTTCCGTTTGGAGCATCGGGGGATTTTTTATTTTTGGGGACATGGAAGCCCGGCAAGGCTCCATCCATTATAACTTTGTACCTGGCGTTTCCGGGAAGATACGCCACGCATGGAGGATGCAATCGCCCGGAAACCGCTCGATATTCGCATGGCGGCTATATCATGCGGCTCACCCCTGCAAATCAGCGATGGTAACGCCGCAAGCGGATGCGATCTTTTCGAGGGTAGACACTCTCGAGATTGCCTTTCCGGACTCTGCATGTTGAATGGTTGCAGTGGACAGCCCGGTTTTTTCTGCCAAGGCCCGGATGGTTAATCCTGCGCTTTCTCTGGCTGCTTTGATTTTGACGGCAGACACGCCAAGCGTCTTGTAATCGGGCGAGTTGTACCCAATCACGAACAACCCTTGCTGTTCCATCGGCAACGCTTTGAGTGCGTAGCTCTTTTCTACATCCTCAAGGTCAACATCCTTCAGGACGTAGGCGCATGCATTGTCAAGCTCCGGGGTCATCTTGTGGAGCTTGTGTGCCAGCGTAATTTTCATCATCACGCCGCGCACCGGGAACCGTGTCGCGTTGTCGAGGTCTGCCTGGTTTACGCGGTCGGGTGTGCAAGCCTCATCGAGCAGGCGGTAGAGCTTGCCGAGATTGCAGATGGTATTGTTTTCCATTTTGCCCTCCTAATTCACTTGTTCAGCATGTCCATCACGGCGTTGTAATGGCTTTCGTATTCTTCGCCAACAGCAAGTTCTTTTTCGACTTTTGCTTTCTGATAGGCCCGCTCTTCGCCGTAGATTTCGTTCTCGATCTCATCGGGGATTTCAATGAACGCTTTCTGCTTCTTGCCGTGAGCCACAACGAACACAACAAAGGCGTGGTGTACGTTCTCCGGCCAACGGCCGATCTGCTGCTTGTAGGCACCCGCCTTCATTTCCTGCCCATTCACCAGCAGGGAATTGATGGTGTACTGCCACTTATGGCAAGGGACTGTAACCTCGTTGCCTTCGTTCCAGAGGGTTTCTTCGGTGATGACCTTTTTGTCAATGTCGAGTTCGATTTTTGCGCCGCGGGCGGTATTCCAAGAGTATTTCATTTTTTGTCCCTCCATTTGTGTTTCCTTCTGACGCCATCATTATACCACAAAACTAATACAAGTGATACAGGCATAGTCACCAGACTTTGCCTTATTTTTTTGTCTATTTTGTATCAGTTGTATTAGTTTTGGCTAGGTCGCAATCAAACTCTAATCAAGATTTAATCAGGCGTTTTTGTCCTTCGTTATGCGTTCGTTGTCTCTTAACTCTCCTTAAAAAGGTAAACTGAGCGCAAAGGGAGGTAAGCGCCAATGTGGAACAAGTTCAGCCCGAACCCTCACGGGGGCAGCGTGGGTGATTGCGCCGTGCGCGCGGTAGCAGCAGCCACTGGGCAGAGCTGGGAGCAGGCCTACATTGGATTGGCGCTGACCGGCTTTGCTCTCGGCGATATGCCCAGCGCCAACCGCACATGGGGCGCATACCTCCAAAAGCACGGATTCAAGCGCCGCCTTGTCGAGGCGGACTGCACCACCTGTTACACGGTGGCAGATTTTGCCCGGGAGTATCCGCACGGCGTGTATGTACTGGGCTGCTCCGGCCATGTTCTGGCCGTGGTCAACGGCGACTGGCTGGACAGCTGGGACAGCGGCGCGGAATGCCCGATCTACTACTGGTACAAGGAGGACTAAACGATGCCGTACAATCCATATGGCTATCAAATGCCAAACTACTACGGGCAGCCTATGCCTGACCAGCTCACGCAGCTGCGGCAGAATGCCGGGTATCAGCCGCCCATGATGAGCCAACCGACAGGGCAAAGCTCCCCATCTACGCCTCCTATCATCTGGGTGCAGGGCGAAGAGGGCGCAAAAGCCTACATGGTAGCCGCCGGGAACAGCGTGCTCTTGATGGATAGCGAGAACAGCGCCTTTTACATCAAGAGCACGGACGCAAGCGGAATGCCGCTGCCGCTCAGGGCCTTTGATTACAAGGAGCGCACCACGGCAGCTAAGATGCCCGCTCAGGCCGTCCAACAGCCCGGCGGGGAGTTTGTCACCAGGGTAGAGTTTGACGCCCTGGCAGCCCGCTGTGCAGCGCTGGAAAAGCAGGAGCCCACAAAAACCGAAACGGAGGTCAAGTGATCATGGCAAATCCTCTTTTTAATGCACTGGGCGGCGGCAAAGCATCATCCATGCCCGGCCCTATGGACCAGTTCGGCCAGATGATGCAGCAGTTCCAGCAGTTCAAGGCTAATTTTCAGGGCGATCCAAAGCAAGAGGTGCAAAAGCTCCTGCAATCCGGGCGGATGAGCCAAGACCAGCTCAACCAGCTTCAGGCAATGGCTCAGCAGTTCCAGCAGTTTTTACACTAAGTCGTAACCGTGGCCACGGTCGAGATACACTTTTTACCAAAAATTTCGAAAGGAGTACAAAATGTCTCTTTCTTCTGACAACATCGGCCTGACTATGCCGGTGCAGCCCGCCAATACCAACAATGGCAATGGCTTTGGCTTTGGCGGCGATGGTTCGTGGTGGATCATCGTGCTCTTCCTTTTCATCTTCTGCGGCTGGGGTGGTAACTGGGGCGGCAATCGCGCCGGTGCCGGCGCCGGCGTCGTGGATGGCTACATCCTGACCAGCGACTTCGCCAACATCGAACGCAAGATCGATGGCGTAAACAACGGTATGTGTGACGGTTTCTACCAGCAGGCACAGCTCATCAACGGCGTCCAGCAGACCGTGAGTAACGGCTTCATGTCCGCCGAAATCAGCCGTGCAAATCAGCAGGCGGCATTCATGCAGCAGCTCTTTGCGATGCAGATGCAGCAGCAGAACTGCTGCTGTGAGACCCGGTCTGCTATCCAGGGCGTCAACTACAATCTGGCTACCCAGTCCTGCGAGACCCGGAACACCGTGCAGAACGCGACCCGGGACATCGTAGACAACCAGAACCAGAACGCCCGGGCTATCCTGGACGCTCTCACAGCTCAGCGCATCGAGGCAAAGGACGCCAAGATCGCGGAGCAGAGCCAGCAGCTCTTTGCGGCTCAGCTTGCAGCTTCCCAGGCGGCGCAGAACGAGACCCTCAAGGCATACATGAGCGGTCAGCTGGCCTACTACAACCCGCGTCCCGTTCCTGCCTTCCCGGTTCCTGCGCCGTACCAGTACGGTAATTGTGGCACCGGATGCGGCTGTAACGGCTGCGCATAACCAAATAACGGCAACTGACTACAATTTGTAGCCTGTTCAGCCCCTGAGCTGATTTTGCAAACCAGAGCGCCGGGGCAGAAGTCCCGGCGCTTTTATTTATGAAAGGAGCCGATAAAATGGCTGAATTTACGAATCCCAATATCGTGACGGTATCCGCCGGGGAAAATCTTCCCTTGACAGAGACTGCCGTAAAAGGCCCGGCCTGCATCGTCCATCGTGAGGGCGCGGGTATCGTGACCCTGCGCGGCCTGACAAACCAGTGCAAAGCCCGCTTCAAGGTGAGCTTTGGCGGAAACATCGCGGTACCTACCGGTGGCACTGCCGGGGCTATCTCTGTAGCGCTGGCGATCGCTGGCGAGCCGCTGAACAGCGCAACGGCGATTGTCACCCCGGCGGCAGTCGAAAATTACTTCAATGTTTTCGTGGCTGCGTTCATCGAGGTGCCGCGTGGCTGCTGCGTGACCGTGGCGGTTAAAAACACCAGTACGCAGGCAGTCGGCATTGCAAACAGCAATCTGATCGTTGAGCGGGTAGCATAAGAAAGGAGATAAAGTCATGCTGGATAAACTGAATCATTTGAAGGATGAGATGTGCGACGAGCTCATGGAGCTGACCGACAAAAAGAACCGCTCTCCGGGCGATGTTGAGATGATCGGCGAGATCGTGGACATCATTCTGGACATCCACCGCATCGAGGACTACTGCGAGGGCGGCGAGTACAGCCGTGCGGGCGAGTGGGAAGCTGACATGCGCGGGACTTTCGGCCATGATGCCGGAAACGGTTACAACCGGGGCAACAGCTATGCCAACCGAGGCCGTCACTATGTGCGCGGACACTACTCCCGCACGGATGGCCGTGATCGCATGATCTCTGACATTGAGGACATGATGCAGGACGCCACCGGCGCAGAGCGAGACGCTTACAAACGCGCAGCGGACATTCTGCGCAATGCATAAGTGAGGAGGGCGGCAAGTATGGACATTGACGAGATCAACGAGCATATCCGCAAGCTCAAGTGCGAGGAAACAAGCTGGCAGAGTGTCAATAAGCTTGCCGCCCTCTGCACCGTGCGGGACGAGCTGGAGGAAGCACGCGCACCTGAAACGCAGACCCAGGCATTGCCGCCTGCGACTTATGCGGCGGCGTACTCCACAGCAACGGAACCGCAAAGCGACTTTGTTGCGGCTGCCAGCTCTGTTCCTTTTGGCGGTCTGATGCGGGTGCTTGACGAGCACATGAGCGCCATAAAGCTTGCATACCCAAAAGAGTATGAGTTGGTCATGCGGAAGATTTCTGACATAATAAGAAACCAATAAGCAACCAACTTATAAAAATAAATCGTTATATCGAATAAATATATTGATTTGTAATCAGTGGGTTGCAGGTTCAACTCCTGTCACCAGCTCCAAAAAATAACGCATAGACGATGAAAGTGATTCGTCTATGCGTTATTTTTTGTGAAAAAGTGATGCAAAAAGACCTGAAACGGTGTGATAAACTACCAAATAAGCTACCACGAAACTCCGCTTAGTCTTCCTCGTTTTCACGTTCTTCAAAAAGGCTTTCAGCTTTTTTCATTTCATCGGTGAGGAATTTCTGACGGTGAGCAACGTAATATCTTGCAGTGGTGGAAAAATTTGTGTGTCCCATAATCTTTTTTGTTGCAGTAGGCGCCACATTTGCTTCAACGAGAAGGGTAGTTGCAGTGCGGCGCAAGGCGTGGGGGGTAATGCGGTCTCTAATCGGAGTGTCGGCTTGGTTTATTCCAAGATCAAGCATCAGCTTACGGAAAGAATGCTCAACATTGTTTTTGTCCTTTTTGTTTCCGCTTTCAGTGGGAAGAAGATATTTTTCTCCGATGCTCAACAGCATCCATTCTGCAAGAATATTCTTGATCGGGTTTAAGATAGGAATAAAGCGCCCCTTTCCAGCAGCAGTCTTTTCGCCACCGGTCAGATTGCCGTTTTCTAAATCAACATTATCTCTGGGCAAAGAAAGAAGCTCGTCAATTCTCATTCCGGTGTATAAAAGAACCATTGCGATCTGCGCCGTTAAGTGCATTCCGTTTCTAGGATCGTCTGCAATGGCTCGGATTTTAGCTGTCTCTTCCGGCGTAAGGATCCTTTCCTTTGGGCCTGGCGCTGGGGGCAGCTCTAACCCATCAGCATAGTTTTGGTTGATAATATCTTGCTTCATGGCATATATGCATAACTGCCGAAATAAACCTTTTTGCTTTTCGCATAGGCTTCGAGATTTTCCGTCTGCGGAAAGTTCATCAATAACTTTTTGATAATCTTCCGTTTTAAGAGTGCGCACTTCGACGTTCCAAAGTTTTTCAGCTTTGCTGTAAGCTCTTACATACCCGTCTTTTGTATCCTCACCGATGCTACTAAAGTGCGTAGCGCTCCATCTTCTGTAGATCTCTGCAAAAGTGGATTTTAAGCGCTCTGCCGGTGTCCTCTGAGCATTGTAAGTATCCAGGGCCTGAATGGCTTCCCCGGGAGATGCATAGTGTCCAAGAACTGTTTTGCCTCCATCCTCCGATGGAACAACGGCAACATACGGTCTGCTTCTATTTCCGTCAGCCTTTTTATATACACTGCCGCTGCCCTTTGGGCGGCGGCGCTTTTTTCTTTGCTGCGGGGCGGCTTCTGGCTGCTTCTTGCCGCAGTAGGGGCAAAAAGATGCATCATCCGGTATTTCCCGACGGCAGCAGGCGCGAATGCATTTCAAAGCTCTTCACCTCGCTTTGCGGTATAGTCGGCCTCGCCGCTCTTCGCGGCCTCTTTTCCCGCCTGGTATGCCGACTGCAGCAGACTCACCGGAGGCTGGACTTCCCACGGGATCGGGTCTGTTCCTGTAGCCACGGCAAACCCGTAATTGTCCAGTATTTGGCCGCAGACGGATACCTTGTTTTGCAAGGGAGTGTGCAGGTTTGCGCACACCTCAGCAAACACCGCCGGTGGATAACTGCCATGTCGGCCCAAAAGGATAAACAGCACCATCTCTTTTACAATTCGCGGCGCTGTGCGAAAGTATTCTGTAAGCGCCTCATCCAGCTCTTCGTCTGATTTGCGCTGTACGGGCTCTTTATAAAGTTCTGGGTGCAGCATTTCTTGCATGGCGGGGAGCGGAGAAGTCCCGCAAGCCTCGAACCAGTCCATTATCTTGTCAGCTGGTGGGCTGGACGCCCCGCACTCCCAGCTCTGGATCGTAGCCTTTCCCTTGTTGATCCGGCGGGCCATGTCGACTTGGCTCAAGCCTGCCGCGACTCTGGCCCGCGCCAATGCGACACCAAGCTTTTCCGCAGTAAAGTAGCTCATCAATTATAACCTCACAAATTTCCATGCCATAAAAACAAAAAGTGACATGGGAAAAACCCATGCCACTCGACAGAGCGGAAGTCCTTCAAGTTTTCCCATAAAATGGTAAAATCTAAAACAAGTTGGACAAATTGAACAAAAACAGAGGTGAAATAAAATGGATTTCGAGCAAAGAAACGGCAAAGAAAACGAAATGACCATCATTGACGGGATGCCTGCCACCATTTTGACTGGCACGGCCCGAACACCTGAACCTTGGGAGGACTAAAGATGGACAAGATGAAGCTGTTTTGCACCCACATCCGCGCCGCGCTGGCCTGCTATGAGGATATGCCGCCCGAGGGACAGGCCCGGGCTCGACTTTTTGTGACCCGCAAGGCCGGGGACATCCGGCAGCTCAAGGCCGCAGCAGACGCGCCCGGCGGGGAGCTTGCCGCTGAACTGTTGCAAAAATTGCAACAACCTTGCAACCACGGATAGCAACGTACATATTTTGCACGTTGTTCGCGCAAAACGCGCGTATTTAGCAAAAAGTCAGCGTAAATTTCAGCGATTCAGCGCAAATACTAAATTTTTCGCGCATTTTTGAGCGATTAAACGCGCTTGACGCGATACAATCAACGGTTGTATAATTCAGTTGTAACCTACATATCGAGCATCGAAATGTTGGATTCGAGCTCAGACTTCCCTTTTTCGGTTAAAAAATACTTGCCTTTTTCATTCATCTGGATAAAGCCCCGCTTTTCCAGTGTTTGAAGATGATAGCCAACATTTTTTATGCCGTACTCAAACCACCAAAGCCCCGGATAACCATATCTCGGGTGCGGATATGTCCCATATGAGCAATATTTCAGCAATGCAATTTCGGTTCGGTACAATCCATTCGCGGTAGAGGGTTGATTTTGCATCTGCTCTGCAAACGGAATCACTCGACGCATACCATTCACGGCATCAAGAGCAAAAGACGGAACATAATCCTTATAGTAGGATGGTTCTTGATAATACTTTTGTTCTTCTGCCGGAATGGATGGTTCTTCGCCATTCATAAACGAAAACGCTGTAAATAAATCCATTGGTTACACCTCTTGCAAAGCGGTGTGTTTCATTTCAAGATACGTTTTAGATCGGAGTGGCATTCGGTCTAAAAACGGCTCAAAAGATGCATACCATCTTTGAGTAGAGTTTGAGCGGCCACGCTCAGTCTTGAGACCGGAAAGCTTCTGGGCCTGTTTTGCATAGGCATTATCTATCAGCACATTTACGGTTTCAGCAGTGGTTTCCGGGTCAAGCGCCTGAGCTTTCAAGGCTGGAAGGTCACAGGTGAATTTTATTCCCTTCTGTTGCAGCTCTATCATGTTGTCGAGACGTTCCAAAGCAAGGTCATACCGAAAGAAAAAAGTATCTGGGTCTGCCGTTTTCTGCATGATATTCAGGGAATCTTGAAATTCATCCATGAAAATCTTAGCGTTCATCCGGTCAATTTCTGCTATTGTTTCTTCTGGGGTGATCTTATCAATGCTTTCCATTGCAGGGAAATCAAAAGTATCTGGAGCAGCTGCGGCGTCTCCTGAATGATAAGAGCGGTATTTGGTTTTGTTATAATCGACAACGCAAAGTGCTGCAACCAAAAAAGGAAAGGCAAAGAAAGCGACGAACAAAAGGGAAATTTCTGAAATATTGAAAGAAGGTTTCCAGATGCTCAGTATGGGACACAAGCAAATTAAACCAATAGCAAAGCAACCAGCCCATTGCAAAAGCGTAGGCCTTGCGTCTTTCCATTTTACGGGTGCTTGCTTGTACGGCGCTCTTTTCTGAATTGTAGAGCTAGAAGGAATGGGAGAAAATATAGCTTCTGCTATTGCACGTTGTGTGCGTTTGCTTGGCGTGATTGCCTTCCCGACTTTTTTAAGCCACCGTTTGTTTGCGCGGTCTCGCTGAGTATAAATAGATACCTTCCTGCGGCCGCCTCGTGCCATACCGCAACACCTCACACATAACAATTATATAAGGAGGACAAAGCAAAATGCAGGACACATCTTTTAGCCCGGACGAAATCAGAAAAATCATCGAAAAGCTTAAGAGTGACCCTGCATTCCGTCAGAAAGTCCTCGATATTCTAAACAGCTAAATTACAACAACGCCCGGATCGCATTCTTTTTTGCGTCCGATGCGGCCATGATTTTTCTTACAAGCTCAGCATCTTCTGGGGACAGCCCACTCAGGCTTACCGTCTCCAAGGTGCTGGGCTTTTCTTTTTGCTCTTCGCCCATAAGCTCTTCAATGGAAATTTTTAGAAAATCAGACACAAGCAATAGCTTATCTTTCGGCGGATAGCGCTTTCCATTAGCCCATTTTCCTACTGTTCCGTTGGCGAATTTCAAATCCTTCTCCATTTTTGTAATGGAACTGCCTTGATTTTTACACGATACACGGATGAATTTCACTAGTTCAGGCAAAGAACGCATAAAAAAAACTCCTCCGATAGCCTAATTTTCTATTGACAACTAGAAAATTAGGCTATATAATAGAGAGCGTAAGGGGCAAACAAAACCAAAGCCCCTGACAATATTATATCGGGCAGACGCTAGATTTTATTCGCTTTGTACCTCGCAACTACATAGTAGCATATTTTCTAGTGATTTTCAAGCCCGGAAAGGAGAATTGCTAGTGAATGTTTCAAAAATCGACCAGTTTTGCAAGCTGCACGGGCTTTCTAGAACAGACCTGGAAGAGAAAGCAGGTCTGAGCAATGGTTCCCTCGGAAAGTGGGAGCGCAGCGTGTACGGCCCCAGCATTTCACAGCTGCTCAAGCTTGCAAAGTATTTTAAGGTCACGCTGAACGAGCTTGTGGTCTACGATGAGGAAGAAGGAAAGCCTGAATGAACGGCATTTCAGGCTTGAGAGGAGGACAAAGACATGGAGCGCATGAGCATCGACCAAATCAAATCCGCAGCAGACCCGGTGGCTGCTTGCAAAGAGCAGATTCGCCGCTGGAAGATCTCCTACTCCCGCTACAGTGGGAGCCGTAAGGGCGGGATGTACTACGAGAGGCACATTAAAGAGTTGTACGCGCTGCTGAAAGAGCTGGAGGGCTAAGCGATGGACATTTACGAGATCGCAGCTCGGGGCAGGCATGCCCGGGAAGTAGCTGATGCGGACAGCGTTAGTTATGTTGTACCTACAAGGGATTACAACTGGTTCCGCTGGAAGGGATGCCGCCGGTCTGGCCAGTGGATTCACGGCGCGGAAGCCGAGACGCATTGCGATGCACTGCAAGTCTACGACAACGGCGCATGGTACCCGGTCGTTGCTTTTTCTCACGGTTATATGGGTCCGGCGGCTGACTACACCGTGGCCGGCGTGAAAAAGGAAACGCTGAAACCGTGCCCTTTCTGCGGGCAGGAGCATACGACCATCACTGAATCTAATACTGAGGGCATTCGGATTAGATGTCCGAAATGCAATATCACATTTACCCGCGATTTTTATGAACATCGCGGGGAATTGGGCAGGCAACGAACTATTGAAGCGTGGAATACTCGCCCTGAATAACCCCGCCTGATGATGGCCCTGTGGCAGGGGCCGAAACCACCTGGCAGCCAGCCGGGCATGGCCGCGGTGCGCAAGAACGACCGCCAGAACCAGCAGGACTGGGTGGCGTAAGGATACAAACTTATTTTGGAGGTTATCAAGATGAAAAAACTGCATGTGAAAGCTACGTTTATTGAGCCGGTGCTGGGCACATGGCCCGCAAACCCCAATGTGGCCCGCGAGTTTATCGCCAGCAAGTCGCCGGATGCTGCCACCATCGAGGATGAAGTGGCAGCTCTTGGCCCCGATGCGGTAGCTGACAAGGGCATGACTGTTTTCCCGCGTGAC